>Ga0100402_1004506_pt1 | contig 14717 bp, 7 predicted proteins | sample CryGeyme20150102_FD_80419 | JGI IMG/M metagenome (GOLD analysis project Ga0100402, IMG submission 80419) | Groundwater microbial communities from Crystal Geyser aquifers in Utah, USA - Crystal Geyser metaG 2015-0102 | ecosystem: Environmental > Aquatic > Deep subsurface > Groundwater | place...
AGAGTAAATATGAATATTATGACTAGAGTATAGTGTGGATAGGAAGCAGGCATAGGCACACGACCTAATAGAGTAAGACCTAACTCCTGAGTCCTATGACAGTCCACCTGGGCTTAATTTGGTAGTAGACAACGTTTCGCATTCAGCAAGCTGCGGCCAAGCAGGATGAAAAGGATATCTCGTCACTCATTTTCTTCAGGCTGCGACAACACTTGCCGTGACGTACCGGTATCACTCTGACAACATCGCACATTCAACATACCTGGTAATGTGGCCAAACAGGATGAAAAAGGATATCTTGTCACTCTCACTTACCAGGTAATTCTTCAGGCTGACTCGAGAATCCTGCTGGGAGTGGTGATCGTGCAGCAAGCAAGTGAAAGCTGCTGAAGACAGGTAGCTAACAGAGGGCATGGGGTATGGAAGGAAGGCCGGTAGAGAAATCTTTTCCAGATGAGGAGGAGGAGATTGTCTGATTATAAAGCGAGCATCTCGCTTTCGTGGCTCACAACCTTTGATCTTATTCAACCTTACAAGGTCTGAGAGCTAATTTCGAAGTGGAAGATTCTTCGAAGTCAACTGCGTTCATACTAAAATAGCTACTATAGTCTAGTAGTAGACCTACTCTAGTAGCTACTACTCTAGTATAGAATGCGAATACTCGTACTTGTACTCTCTAAAATCTCTACAGTGGAGTCAGGGAAGCCATTATTTTACTATGTAGCTAGCTAGTACCATACCTGGTAGTGCTGAACAAGCAAGAGCAAAAGATCAATCGATAAAACAACCAGCGAAATAACCTTCAAATAATAATACCGGTATGAATCTAGTCCACTACCCCTCTCGTCATAAGGCAATCGCATCCGTTTCATTATTATTTTCATTATTTTTTTTATTTTGTCCGCAGTAAACTTTTACTCCACAAGCAAGAATATGGCAGATCCTCAAGTACCTCTAGCATCTCAACCTACTAGTACCAAAATGAAATATCGGATGGTTGCTCTTGACTTGGACGGCACTCTGTTGAATTCCGAGCACACATTGTCTGAGTGCACAAAAGCATACCTTCGATATTTGGACAAGCAAGGAATAACCATAATCATTGCCACTGGTCGCGCTATTTGTACAGTCTATGACACAATTTTGGATCTCAAGTTACCTCAAGCTATACCTGTCGTGTGTTCCAATGGCGCGGAAGGATTGTTGTGCTCTCTTTCGGCAGATGGCACCTCTATTGACTCTGAACGTCTCTTTTACACACCCGTTCCTGAAGTAGTGGCCAAGCGTACCTTATCCTTGTCAAAGGAACTTGGATTTGTCACACAATATTACGTGGGCGACAATGTTTATGCAGATCCTCAAACGAGTGAACACTTCGAATTGACCAATCTCTACAAGGAATTGACCGGTAGCCAAACAAAATTCGTCTCAGATGATTTCCAAAAAGCACAGGAACTGGGTCTACCATCAAAACAATTAGTGCTATGTCCCGATGCCGAGCAGGATCGATTGATTGATGTCTTTACAAAAGAATTTTCGAGTGAACACTATCGAATAGGAAGCCAGCAACCCACCATAGTTCGGGGTCACTTGGGATGGTTTATGGAGGTTTTGCATCCCGATGTCAACAAGGGAGATGGGCTGAAAAACATGTGCTCACACCTCAACATTCCTTTGGCGGAGTGCATTGCCTTTGGTGATGGCGACAATGATTTGGAATTTTTGCAAATGGCCGGAAAGGGTATAGCGATGAAGAATGCACGGGATGTCATCAAGGCGATTGCCGATGAAGTGATTGACTTGTCCAACGACGAAGATGGTGTCGTCGAGACCTTGCGGAGAGTTGAAAAGGAAGGGAAGTTGCTTTTTACTGGTCATTCGAAAGACAAACAGTAACAATATGAGAAGAAGCAATATTTATGGCGTTTTCTCTTCTTTATTTCTATTGGGTAAAGAATGATATTGGTCTACTATCAAAACCAGCTTCTACTTCACATGCGGCAGTGACGAATTGCCATTGTAAATGAAACAAGATGTATACTATTTAGAATTGAACTGGCATGACCAACCGCTTTCTGCTTGAAGCTACAGTTGTAGTCGGAGAGATTGGTTCTGCTCCTCGGAAAGCTAAATAAATACTCGGAATCTCTTTGAGAGACAACCATGAACTACTTTGTACTACTAGTACGGGTAGACTACTACTAGCTAGGTGGCAGGATCATCCAAGAATCAGCTCTGCTAAAAGCTAAAAAGGCACAACCAATTGTAGTAGGAGATATCACAGATGATATTTATTTTTTCTTCTCTACTATCGTGGCAACGCTAGCTAGTATGATGAGGACATAACGGTAGTGTGCTAAAATAGTACAAAAAATCTACAGTACCTATCACGATTCTTGATGAATCCCACAACGAAAATTTTGCAGCACGATTCGGATTCATGCAATCGGCAGGCTTTCTAGCTTACATGATCCTCGCCAACAATACAAGATGTGAATTCCACATTTAACAAACCAATTCATCAGCTCCCGTGCACAACTGTCAACAACACGAAGCGATTGCGTATTTCGTTCGGATGCAGCTGCGAACGTTCCGACCCAAATAAATCTCAATTTTTACTTCGATCTTGCGTGTCACTCAGCTCACAAATCTAGGAATAAGAAGAAGAAATATATCCAAGATGAACTTGGGCCTATCCTCCACTACCGTGTCCTCTACTACCGTGTCATCAGACGAAAAGCCAATGCTTGTGCCCTCCAAGTTGAAGCGGTATCGTGTTCGAGTCCCCAATACCATGGAGACGAATGATATTATGTCGATTCAACTGGATAACATCCTTACCAAAGTCCTCATTACAGCTCCTACTACGAATCCGAACAAGATTGCTTCATCAAAGTTTGACACGAAGCTCAAGACCGCGGGACACTACGACAGGGCTCCTCCTTCTCCCACCATGACGGATTGTTCGGAAACTACGGCATCTTCCATGTCGGCGGGATCCGTTGATAAGTATGCCGTGTCGACGCCGTCCGAGAAAACATCACAAGCTGTTGTAGTATCGTCCGAGACTCGTGTACCAGATGGCCAATGGATAATGGAAGCCAAACCTGTCGTGGCATTGCACGCTTTCTTTGCGAACACGGACAAAACCCTCAAAGATGCCATGGTCAGTGCCACCATGAAACAAATTACGCAAGAAACAATGAAATGTGGTTGCAACTCAATTCTGGGCATGAGTGTTTCGGTTAAGCAACAACGAGAAATTCAAGGATTCATGGTGAAGGCAAGCGGCACTCCTTGTTTGCTCATGCCAACTCAGCTCCTCTTGTCGTCTACCAAGACTTCCAGCACTGACGATGATAGCAAGAGAGCCGAAAAAATGTTGCAACCACGAAAGCAAGATGCACCCGACTCCAAGGGAACTGAGAAGCCTCTGCAATTACGAAAGCGCGATGCACCTGGTAGAACACTGCATCAGTAGACGATAATATAAAACTAGAAACCCAGCAACATTCTTTATAACGCATATATATATATATATATATATATATATATATATATATAACCTGCATGCGTAAAACAGTACAACAACTGAAATATATGAAGACTAGACTACTACATAACAGCACTGTAAATAATTCGATATAAAAAGAAAATATATAATATTATACTATACTTAATAGTAGAGAACAGACAACAACTGTCGCCGGCAGTCATCTTGGGCTTGAGAGATGGCAAAAATACTGCTTCAACTCATAATGCTTTCGTTCTGGCATCAGCGCCTACAGACACAGAATCAGAATCTGAGAAAGAGGAATCTACATCATCATCAGCTATAGTGCTTTCGGCTTCGGACGAGGAACCATGATCTTCGTCGTTGTCGCTAGATAAGTCGCGAGGGCGTCGAGAGGATGCCCATTGTAATATCAAGCAGGGAAAGATGTCTCGTGTACCAAATACAGGCTTGTTGACAGGTCCCGAAGCAGGGGTTTTGCCATCATCACTGGTTGTCCCCTCTTCTGCTCGGGTTCCAATTGAAGCTTGTGACTGCTCGGCACAAGGGGCAGTACGCTTTAGTTCGGGATTAGCTTTCGGGTTGGAAGCAGCCAGCATCTTTTTCAGCTCTGCGACTCGTTTCTGCTGAAGCTTTTGGATATATTTTTCCTTGATCTGCATGTCTCGCTTCAAACGAGCAACCTTTCGTCGAGTTTCTTCGCCGTGCTGGTGAGAACTCAGCTGTTGAGAGCTCATCAGCAACTTCGTTTCCACCAACTGATCGCTAGCCGCCATGGCTGATTCTGTCAGGGCTGTGTTTTGGTAAAGCAATTGAAGAAACTGTTTTGATCGTTCCGAGGCGAGGGGATAATCCAATAGTACGCGACGCCGAACCCATTTCCTGCGGCGAACTTTTCGCCGTGGAATGAAATGACGAACGAGTTCACTGCCACCCATAATGGCAGCTTTTTCTAAAGTGATCTTATTTTGAATGGATCCTGGATGATCGTGACAGTATTGATCTGGTCTATCCTTCACAAAGTCGCCGGCAGAATGCGCATACGACCATCCATCGTCGTCGCTATCCAACGATGTTTGTCGTCGTTCTCGCTGTGTAAATTGTGCGTCTCCCGTTTCATTTTTGCCGGCGTATGATACAATGACACGTTTGTCGATTCGCCAGTTTCCAGCCCACGCCCAGGTTCCATTATCCTGTGGTAGCGACACGGCTTCTGACGAGGCCAGCCTGCGACTCAAATCACTATTCGTCAAAATACTCGGGTCTGGAGGAGCCACCAAGAAAGAACTACCCCCGCAAAGCTCGGAGGATAGCTGATTTGTGACTATTTTGCTTTTATTCTTGCCATTCAAAAACGCAATTCGAGCATTTGCTGGAGTGGTTGCACCCGTCGCCTGACTCACCTGCGTCGCGATGAGTGGCAAGGCGCCAAAGAATGCTGGAAATAGCTGCATATCCACAGACCACACATTCTCGTCTTCGTAGTAAACTTGCCATTCATAAATCTCTTCTGTACCGACAGCATACTCTTGAACTTTGGGATCCCAGGGCATCACTTCGAGCAGTTGAATTACGTGAACAGGCAGTGAATTTTGAATGGGTACTGGTGCTGATCGTCCAATGCGGACAGCCAGCCGTCTCTGTTCGCTGACTCGCATAGCAGCGGCAATGGCTGGTTTTTCATGAAATATAGCGTTCACTATTTGACGGTATTCGTCCAATTCATTCTCCAAGGCGGTTGCGGCTAGGATACTGGTGCATTGCTGTGGAGAAGATGACGAGTATCGGGGATTCTTACTGGGTGTACTCGGCGGAGATGGTTCCTCCTGGGACTCTGTACATGACGCCTGAAGAGCCTTTACTTCTTCTTCAAGCTGCATACGTCGTGTTCGCTCTCGATCCAGCTTCTCCAAGGTACTGCGTAGAAGCTGCTCAACGTCATCCTGATTCGCCATGATGGTAGTTAGGGCGTTAGGGCTTAGGGCACTGGGGGCGCAGTGCAAATCTCGCTACCCTTTTGTTTTTACTATGATGCTTGGGCATCCATGAAAGCATCAACTTTTTGAATAGACGAGAACTATCGTCGAAAAGTCTTTTTATAAATCCATCAGGTAGAGTATTGTCGCTTCTTCATCTACAATTCTATAAAATTAAAACAGTAGCATCTTAAACAGAGGGCCGGAAGATAAAGAATGGATTTGCAATGTGCAGTAGCAAATAGCTCCTGTTAGAGTCTTCATAAATTTCAATGTCTTTCCAGCCAATGAAGGTGGAGGCTTAATGTAGCCAGCTATAAACAGCAGACGCAGTGCCTATGCCAAGATCATAGATACGTTTTCTGTCCTAATGAGGTGATCTTTTTTTGCTCGAACTCGATGACTCTGAAACTCTATGGCCTAACAATAATGATGGTCCTGACGACTTTGACTAGACTACTACTACGTACTGTAGCCACCTCTACTACAGGTAGCTACTACTAGCTACTGCTAGTAGCTATAGTAGCTACTAGCTACTAGTAGTAGTACTACTAGCTACTAGTAGTAGTATCTACTACTAGTGGCATTATTTTCCTTTTAACCCTAAAAATCAGATTTTTGAGAAAAGTTTACGAGTACTACTGCGGACTGCGTTCGTGACTTAACCAAAATCGGCCGTTGTCAAACAGGGACCAGGGACCATAATATTATTATCTGGTCCATCATCGTACACGTACAATTTTCAACAACAGCAAAGAGTCAACTCGATCATTGCACAAATTGCACCAGAACGAACATAATAGAGTCCGCATTGACTGGAAAAAACATAAACTGTGCTACAACCATGACTGTCACATCGCTCTGGAAGGCCCTCGACCAAGCGGGATGCGGGGAACCTGTAGGAGAAGAGGATATGATTGATCCGCAACGAAAGACTTCTTTGGTAAATCCTTGGACCTTCAACGAACGACATCGTCGGTGTCAAAAGATGGAGGATCGTCCCAGTCTAGCAGTCGATTTGAGTATTTGGATTTGCGAGTCCTTGACGTCCCGTGCTATGAACGATCACAACGAGAATCCAACGCTCCACTTGGTCTTTACTCGAACCATGAAACTGCTCAGCATGGGAATCAAGCTAATCTTTGTCATTGAGGGCAAACGACGGGTCCGAAGTAGCAAACTGAACGATACAGGCGAGAAACACCAGGATAAGTTCCGTAAAAGACGTACTGGTACATCATTTTGGAACGCTTGCAAGCAGTGCGAAACCATGTTGGAAATGTTGGGAGTTCCAGTGGTTCGAGCCAAGGCCGAAGGAGAAGCACTCTGTGCGTTTTTAAATACCAAGGGAATTGTAGACGGTGTAATCTCGAATGATGGTGATTGCCTCCTCTTTGGTGCCAAGGTTGTCTACACCAAATTCTCGATAGATAATCTTGATAAAGGGTGTGTCATGCGATACACAGCTTCTCGAATCCATGCCGTTGTCGACAAGAAAACATTGAACGACAAGAGCCAAGACGGCGTTGAACAAACGAAATGCGCTCAAAATCCACCAGATACGGATGGTATCAAGCTTACGAACGTGGTGTACCTCAGTCGGAAGGATTTAGTCGCGTTTGCCTTGTTAACAGGCAGTGATCTTGCAGGAGACGGACTTGACAAGATTGGCTACAAAAAGGCCATCCGTTTCATTCGCAAGTGCAAGATGGATCGTCCTTTGTCGACCGCAACAGCTGCCATGGATGAGTTAGAATCATGGGCACGATCGGTAAAACCAATCATAGTTTCTACTAGTAACGCAATGAAGGACGGCGACGGTAGCGATCGCGATTCGAGTTTGACTACGCAAGAAGAGGACGATGTACAAGATGGTACTTGTAATGCTACGAAGTCAAAACAAAAGTCGTGCTGTTCTCGATGCAATCACATTGGATCCAAACGAAGTCACGAAAAGGACGGATGTGAAGCTTGCTGTACAGCGCCCGGAGAGCCATGTCACAAACAGTCGACGGAAGACAAATTTCGTAAGTCACTCCGTGCCAAAGCTTTAGCCTTGCGAAATCCAAAGTTCGATCCTACGCTAGTAGTCAATGCGTACATGCGCCCCAATGACAATCAAATGCCGGCATCTTTGCTGCTTGCTGGGATTACTTCCTCGAAGAAGCTTCATATGGGATTTCCCAAACTGCGAGATCTGGTAGAGTGGCCTGTCGTTGTCAAGGGTCATGCTTTGGATGCGAGCCAAGCTTATTTGAAACAATCCGCGGCCAAACTGCTGGCTCGCACTGGTCTCTTTCAAAGCCTGGCCCAAGATGCTGATGGTACCGTTCAAGGACAAGGACTATCTTCGCACCAGAATCATCGTTTGTGCCCACGAGATCAGCCGGTTCCAACAGAAATTGTTCGCAAGCTGGTGCAAAACCGTGTTGATTGCTATGAAGTCTCTTGGGCGATGAAAGCAACGATCACGAACGAGGACGGCGACGGTATTGATGGCTATGAATTTTCAACGATAGAACCTCAAGATATGGTAAACCAGAAGCACCCTCAGCTCGTCGAAGCTTTCCGTTCAGCTCGCCAGCAGCCAACAACAAAACAATCTGGTGAAACGGAGTTGCAGAAGCGGCGGGAATTTCTCGAAAGCTTGTTCGGAACGGAAGCAGACCCCATAGCAGATCCCAAGTCGAAGCCCAGAGAACACCCTCAATGTAGCAAAGACCAGCGTAACTTTCATTGTCCGAGAGTGTCGAAAGAGAGTGGCCAAGTTGCTGCGTGTAATTTTTCCCGAGAAGTAACGAAACCAAATCTAAACGAATGTCGCAAGACAGCTGGAGATGATGTAGAGCAGCTTCTCCGCTACGCGAACAAATGCAAGAAAAAGTCAATGTTTCCCCAGGATGACGTTGATGATTTCGACTATAGCTCCATTGAAAGCGGGAGTCTTGCTACTGAACTGTGGCTAGCAGACGACAAAGCCAAGCCTTTCAGCAGGTTGAAAACAACAACTTTATCTCAGACGAAGGAGCTCCAACACACATCCGAAAGAGTGAAAACAGCACCTCAAGGAATTGTCTTGCGCGCGAATTACAACAATCATGCAATCCGTCCTCGTGCTCATCCCACGGAGCAGATTCAAACGCAGCAGAAGAAAGTCAATCCAGGTAAACTTCAAACGAACATGAAGACACTGCAACGTGGTTTTAAAGCACTTTCAAAAGACTGCGACAGCCGTTTCAACGCAGATGTTTCAAAATCAAATATAGAAACAGCGACACGGCACCAGCATTCGCCCCACGCAAAGTATGGAGACCGCGATCCACCTATTTATCTTGTCACGAGACAGACACAGACATCTCGACAGTATCCAGAGGATGTGTGGAGTCAAGGTGATCGATGCAGTCAATCAGGTCCTGATCCAAATGTTTGCTATAAGCAAGAAATGCCTGCACAATTAAGTCAACCGATCAAGCTTGCATCTCCAAACTTGGACGGAGACGTAAACCGTAGAATTCTCTGCAATCGTGTCCCGGCAGGCAAGCAGATTCGCAGTCGTGTGCACCCTCCCCAGGATACATTCGAAGACAATGTAAACAGGCACTGGGATTGCTACGGAAAGCAAGAGAGGATGACCTATCTTAATTATGAGTTGTTCCGCGATTCACCAGAGGATCTACAGACTTTGCTCTCCGGTAACGACGAAGCCAGAGATGACGATGAATTTGCAAATGACTTGGAAATTTATTTTGAAAAAGAAATTGGTGACAGCAAAAGAGGCGTTATTAAAGCTGGCGTCGACGCATTTGAAGGTATAGACCCAGTAAAGAAACTTTCCCGTGTTTTCTATCCTGGCAATGAATGCGATTGTGCGCCAACAGGCCCTAGTCAACATCTGAGTCCAGGCTTTCGCGACTACTCAATCGTTGGGCCCATGTACGACGCAGTTGCCGATGCTTGTAGTTTCGACAGTCAAAGTCCAACAGAGTACTACCACACTGAAGGCTATGTGTGTTTCAACGAAGAAAGACATGACAAGCTTGATAATATTGAAGAGCTTCAATCCGACTTGAATTGTCTGCAGGTTGGAGATATTGACTTCGATACTTGCGGGCATTCACCAAGTCATAGAGCTCGAGTTAGGCGTAGACGCAGCCCGCTCATCTCCCGTCGTCTTTGCCGGGAAAATGAACAAGTCTCTCGGTTTTTTGAACCAGCTGATAAATGCGGCGAAACTTGTTCGTCTTCTTTCTCGAATTATGAAGACAGCTTCAGAAGTGACGATACTCGCAGTAATCCAACCAGCCACCGCCGCCGTTCGCGGGGCAGTCACAAGTATGTCAGAAGAGAGAAAGACAAAAATAATCGTTGCAGTGGCGGTCACAAACACTCTCGAAAGCGCAATTGCTCGAGAGAGTCCGGCATCGATTTTACGACACACGGGAAGCGGAGTTTTTCAAAGCAGAAAAGTAGGCATAGATCGACCGCCCTTGATAAAGGGAGCTGTGAGACGTATCGTTTTGCGGATGGTGACCACAAGGAACAGCGTCACAGCTGCTGTTGTGATTGTTGTGATCGGAAGAAAAAAGTTGATGTTCGCAGTAATAGCCGTGGCTCGCATCGCCCACATGATCACCGAAAAGTCTCAAGCGTGCGCAATTGTCACAAAGTGCACCACAAAATAACGTCGCGCTCGCCACCCTACAAGTATCAAAAGCGGTGCGAAAGAGCTATTCGAGAAGCCCGTTTGTATCGCCAACATGGTAAAGGTTCACTTACTCCAGGAGCGGATTCTCGCCGTCGCAATAGTCGAAGTGAGACACACCATCCTGTGCAACGAGAATATTTCCACCACTCCCGATACCATCTTGGTTCACCCCACTCCAACGACTGTAGCTCTGAAACGGATTCTTACAGTGTTGAGTCAGATGACGAAGATTTTTCTGGATAATGCTTATTACACCCATCGATGCATCACCTCATAGCAGCATTCGAGTGATTAAATGGGGGTGAAGAAAGGGTTTTTACGGTACGCAGGTCAATAAACCGACGATTTCAACTAATGCAGTTTAATATGGCGTCAATAGCTTCATCTTTGGCGAGATTGTTCGCATGCGGTCAACGCAAGTCTACGCTCAAATGTATTTCTAATGACTTGGACTACTGTCATGGATTTTGTCAAGCAGCGACCTGTATTGTAAATGTCCATTTTGCCTATTGGCAGAGCCGAGAAGTGGCACGGATTCTGATTCACCATTTGCTGTCAAAGCTGTGTCCGGAATGTTTTTCCTTTTCCTCCTGATGAAGTCTTGGAGCTTGGTAGCGGCCCATCTTTGTAAAGTCGCAACCGCTCTGTCGCGAGCTTTCATATCCCATTCATCGTATATTCGTTTCTGAAGAAGTGACTCCATAATGTCTTGTAGTGTTACAAGTCCCATGAACCCTGCTTCAACAGGAATGGCTTTTCCCGCTTCAAATGCCTTGTTAGCCAAATCAGGTCGTGCACAGACAAAGGTCATCAGGTAGCCCTTCGAACGTAGGATTCGGAGGGCCTCTACTAAATTTGTTCGGGGACTTATGCAGATGGGTTGCTGGAGGGGCAATGTTGAGATTTCTCGCTCGTGGTCCCAATCAATCAGCATGAGCTGACGGACGATCAAAAACCCCAAAATACTTGTTTTATCATCGGGATTTTGTGGGTTTTCTCGGTACACAGGCACGCGACTGTATCCTTCGTGATAAATACCCGTAAAACCTTGTCTATCCAATACCATGTCATCAGGCACACTGTACACATGCCGCAGAGGAGTATAAACATCCATGACCAGCATAGTCTTCATCTGCAATGCCCCTTCAATCAGATCCACTTCTGTTGGATGCAATGGTGGATGCAGTTGTTGATCTGGATCTTGATCATCATTATCGTTACCGTCGTTGGCTTTCTCAAAGATTTCTTGTTTCATGGCTTGCCACGAGTCTTCCTTGTCAAGGCGTTGATCGTCAATAGGATTTGTTTTTGTCCCGTGACTTCTGTGTAGTTTGGAATCTTCGAATTGGATGCGCACCAATGCGCTCAGCTCACCTCTGGAATATCCTTCGTCTGTTCCATCTACCGTGTCTCCTTCGCCTTTTACTAGGTAGTCCAAACAGAGAGCGAGTGGTTTTGCGACTGGGTACATGATCCACAAAAAGACATTGACCAATGGACTGAGTTTGTACCCCAAATACAGCTGTTGAGGTCCCATGAAAATACCCGATGGTAGGATCTCTCCAAAAAACATGATCAACGTCGTACTGAGTAAGATGGCCGCCCAACTCGGTAACAGTGCATCCAAAAAGATGGGAAGGGTCTCGTAAAACACAGTGTTCATCAGTAAGAGCGTTACCAAGAGCAAATGCCGTTGTTCGACAATGGGCATAATCGTTCTGGCGTACATTTTTTCATCTTCGTCATTACTGCTGCGCAGTATTATGCGAAGTTGTAATATATCCAACGTCAACAAGCCCAAAAACAGACCGGCAATCAAGGCTACCGATGACACGCATATAATGGCTCCAATGATATTGAAAGCATAGTACGATTCCTGTTGAACGATGTTATCAAAGTGTTTGTGAGGTTCCAAGAACCGTTGTCTGCCAACATCCAATGAACCACGTAGATTCGATGATATTATTGATGATGACGACGATGATGTTTCATCGTAGCAAGAAGGAACAAACTCCAAAAAATCATCGTGGCAAAGATTTTGAAAGCCAAGAGACTGCAGGAGTCTTACGGCTTGTTGGATCTCATCCATTGTTGCTACTTTTGAATTTATTACTACAGTATTACGAATAATAAAGTGATGGCTGCACGAGAGTCTTTTACATGAGCTATGATACGCCAATCGCCAAGCGTAGGTGTTTGCCGGAAGGAACCGAAACATGCTACTAATACTACCACTAGCTACTACTACTACCAATACTACTATGCAGTAGTAGCAGTCTCTCTAGAAAGTAGAGTGCTATTCGAACAAAAAATAAAAATGATACGACGAACTCCGTACGATACTACTACTACAGCTGTTTGAAAAAAAGAATGCAACAGGAAATCTCGCGCACGAAAAAAAAAAAAGAGTGTGTGTCTTTTTCAACAACAACAACACCCTTCCTTCCTTGACAAAAGCTACTAGAACACAAGCTATAGACCACCAAATTACATCAACAGTAGCTTAAAATCTCTGTAACAACAGTAGCTAACAGCCTGTTGTAGTTAACTATCTATACTTGGAGAGATACAACAATAGAAGCCTATTTGGCAAAAAAATCGCCAAAACACTAGATGGCTGCCTGTTAAAGGAGCCACAGGACAAGCAACGACGACAGCCACAGGAGCGACGAGCGACAGCTTGGAGCCACAGGAAGTGACATTAGATAGTACTTGAGCCACTGGTGGAGCCACAGGAGCGAGTGACAGATACTGGAGCCACGAACGACGACAGGAGATACCGGAGCCACAAACGACAGTGCAACAGATACCGGAGCCACAGGACGGGGAGAAGACAACCACCACTAGAGCCACAAACGACAACAGATACTGCTGGAGCCACGAACGACAACAGATACTGGAGACTGGAGCCGCAAACGACAGATACTGGAGCCACAAGCGACAGCGACAGCCACTGGAGCCACCACAATCGACAGATACTGGAGCCACAAGCGACACAGACGACAGGAGATGATACTGGAGCCACAACAGGAGCGACAGCCACCACTGGAGCCACAAGCGACAACAGATAGAACTGGAGCCTGGAGCCGCAACTGAAGCCACAGGACGAGACGACAGATACTGGTGCCATGAACGACAGATACTACTGGAGCCATGAACGATCGACAGATACTGGAGCCATGAGCGACAATAGATACTGGTGCCACAAAGGACAGGTACAGGAGATACTGCCGGAGCCAGCACGGACGACAGATACTGGAGCAACAGATACTAGCTAGAGTGCAAGAGCCATGAACAACAACAGATACTGGAGACTGGAGCCACAAACGACAAAGCTCCAGTATCTGTCGTTCGTGGCTCCAGTCTCCTGTATCTATCGCTAGTGGCTACAGTCTCCAGTATCCTCTGTTGCTCCAGTCTCCAGTATCTGTTGTCTCGTCCTGTGGCTCCATTGTATGTTGTTTGTGGCTCTCCAGTATCTGTATCTCCTCCTGTCGTTCATGGCTCCGGTATCTGTCGATCGTTCATGGCTCCAGTACCACTAGTATCTGTTGTTGCTTGTATCGGCTTTGTCGTTCATGGCTCCAGTCTCCAGTACTATCGGCGGCTTTGTCGTTCATGGCTCCAGTCAGTATCACCCGTCGTTCATGGCTCCGGTAGTATCTGGTGTATCTCCAGTCGTTCATGGCTCCGGTAGTATCTGTATCTCCAGTCGTTCATGGCGTTTGTGGCACCAGTATCTCCTGTCGTCTCGTCCTGTGGCTCCAGTATCTGTTGCACTGTCGTTTGTGGCTCCAGTCGCAGTATCTGTTGTCTCGTCCTGTGGCTCCAGTATCTGTCGTTCGTGGCTCCAGTCGCAGTATCTGTTGTCGTTCATGGCTCCAGTCTCCTGTATCTGTTGTTTGTGACTCCAGTCTCCAGTATCTGTCCCCGTTCGTGGCTTCCTCAGTGGCTCGTCCAGGCTGTCGCTCGTGGCTCCAGTGGCTCCAGGAGGCTGTCGCTCGTTCGTGCCTCCAGTACCACTATCTGTTGTCACTTGTGGCTCCAGTGGTTGTCGCTTGTGGCTCCAGTATTTGTCACTTGTGGCTCCAGTGGTTGTCGCTTGTGGCTCCAGTATCTGTCGCTTGTGGCTCCAGTGTCTGTCGTTCGTAGCTCCAGTATCTGTCGATTGCTTGTGGCTACAGTATCCGTCTGTCGTTCGTGGCTCCGGTATCTCGTCCTGTGGCTGTCGTTCGTGGCTCCTGTGGCTGTCGTCTTGTCCTGTGGCTCTAGTATCTGTTGTGGGTGTCTCCAGTACCACTATCTGTTGCTTGTGGCTCCTGTAGATCCAGTATCTGTCGCTTGTGGCTCCTGTTGCTCTTGTGGCTTTAACAGGCAATCATCTAGTGTTTTGGCAATTTTTTTTGCCAAATAGGCTTCTATTGTTGTATCTCTCCAAATATAGACAGATAACTACAACAGAGTGGTAGCTTGTATGTTTCTAGATATTAGTTTACTTGTAAGTAATAGAATTGGTCTCTTA
>Ga0100402_1004507_pt1 | contig 14713 bp, 9 predicted proteins | sample CryGeyme20150102_FD_80419 | JGI IMG/M metagenome (GOLD analysis project Ga0100402, IMG submission 80419) | Groundwater microbial communities from Crystal Geyser aquifers in Utah, USA - Crystal Geyser metaG 2015-0102 | ecosystem: Environmental > Aquatic > Deep subsurface > Groundwater | place...
ACTTCCTGCACTAGCGCACCTGCTACTCCAGTCGTGGCGGGGTGTGTGAGGATTTATATATTACACATTATCTGACCCCATTGCGGGGTGCTCTTTTGGCTCAGAGGCATTATCTTCAGACTACAATGAGTACAAGGAATACAAATCTGAACGAATGGCCCTCGAGAAGGGGAACCTTCAAAAAGAAGAAATGATTGAGTTTACGCCTTATTTTTTGCCCATCGACAATGGCTCTGAGCGTCACTTGTTGGAGCGCTGCGATTCAGATCACGACGACCAATGTGCTGCCGCGCTTTTCGCCGGTCTATTTGACTCCGACTATAATATATAATATCTACACGAAATGCGGCTTCTTGACAAAGGAAAAGGACGAGGCCTTTTGTATGGATGAGCTCTCCGAAAAATTTTGTTGTGGTGAGCCTGCAGATTGTTGCGCTGCCAATATTCCCGTCATTGTAAGCATTGTCATTGCCGGCATTGTCGCGCTGGCGGCATCTATCTTTGGTTGTTGCTTTTGCTGCACCTGTTGTGTTTATTATGACAAGCTCCACAAAAGAAATAATGAAGACTCCCCTCCTGTTGCCGAAGCCCAGCCAATGGAGAAAAGTATCTCTCCCAGCGTGACTGTCGAGGCCCAAGCCTAATTCGTTGCTGATCGGAAAGAGCGCAATAGTGCAGCCGTCGAGCATGCTTTATGTTTTATCAATGAATGCATACAGTAGCTTTTCATATTATCTCTTTTTATCTATATCAACTGCACACCCTGTTTCTTCTTTTATAGAATGCGAGATCGTACTGGTCAACTAGTATTCTATAAGGTAGACTTCACTTCCTTGAGAAGGTCGAGTCACAAACAGGTAATCAGACTTGCTTCTTTTGCCGGTGACTTGAACCGGTAGCTTCTGGTAGTAATGTTTGTGAATGTAGTCGCAAAAGTCCTTCACTTGAACAGTCTTGACCAGAGATATTACACAACCGCCCCAACCAGCACCCGTCATGCGAGAGCCAAGAGTTCCTGGTGCCGCCAGGCATCGTAAATGGAGTTTATCAACTTGTGCTGAAGAGCAATCATACAACTTGGAGCAGCTGCGATGACTATTGTTCATGAGTATTCCCATTGACTGCAGTGGCGAGGCGTAGTCACTGCCTTGATTTGTTTCATGTTGACTGGAGACTAGAGAAACAAATTCTTGCACCCTTCGTGTTTCTGATAACACATGCAGGATTCTGTCTCGTACGAAAAAAGAGTCTGCCAACTCTAGCACATGAATGCCCGCCTGTCGCGTAATGCCAAGTTCTGCGGCTAAACGTGTTGGCGTTTCTGTATCCATTTCTGAAGCTTGTAGTATCAGCGAGTTTAATTCTTTCTTGGAGTAGCATTCTGCAATATCTTCCGTAACAATCTTTTCTAGCTCGACCAGCGACATGCCGGTCTTGCTAACCAGTTCCCACAGTGATGTGGGATAGTTTTTATTATGATGATCTGTCCAGTTGATAGCATCTGCTAGCAGACGACATCCTATCTTGCATTCCACGACTCGTTTATTGAATAGCGTGGCCGCATCGTGTCGTTTGTGAGATTCCTCCAAGGAATGACAAACAATCCAGCTGGCACCCTCTGGCAATGGAATTAGCCTGTGGCAAAAGGATGGTTGAAACTGAATATAGCATCCACTACCAGCCTGCGCAAAGAGTGCAATGGCTTGATCCATGCCTCCTCCCTCCGTTCCTACGTACCTCTCACACCGTGCACATAAATTAGCAATCTGTGGTCGAGATAATGGTAGTAGTCTGTGAGATGCATTCGCATCATCTTGTTGACGAAGCTTGTGGATCAAAGTCAATATTGCCAGACTCGAAGAAACGACCAATGCAGAACTACTGCTGACACCCGCTCCCTGAGGAACTGTGCCGTGTACCAAAAGTCGAAAACGTTGTCCTCGGAGACGATCTTTCCACTTTATTTGTGATTGCTCCTCTAATAATCCTTCCAGGGTTCCAAAAAAGGCACTCAAGACGTAATGTGACCAATCTTTTTCATTCGAAACATCAAATAATGGAACTGCGCTCTTATTACTATCGCCGATGGAGAAATTCTCAACGACAAGTTCATCAACGGGATATGCGTATCGTCGAGGTACCGCTTGGGGACTGGTACTCTGCATTTCTAGTTCGATGCAATCCTGAGAATTGTCTTGGTTAGCTCCTTGGCCAATAACAGCAGCAGATGCAGATGCAGCAGTAGATGATGATGATGATGATGATACAGAATCTGCTGCTACGTAGATACTTTGCTGCAGTGCCATTGGCAAAACAGAGAAGCCATTGTAATCAATATGTTCTCCTATAATATTGACACGTCCAGGTGCACGAGCCACACACCATGGACGATGAGCGTGATCATTACTATTTTGGTTGTTGTTGTCGTTGTCGTTGTTGTTGTTGTTGTTGTTGTTGTAGGTCATTGAAAATTGATCAATAGTGTACTTGATTTCTTGACTGTACGGACTTGATGTTGGAGGCAATGATACCAATTCTACCATCATTATTTCATCATCATCATCATCATCATCATCATTGTTGTTGACCTCATTATTATTGTTATTATTATTGTTACTATTTATTTTCTCATCGTTGTCCTGCTGCGACGACCGAACCAAAAGTTGATGCGATTGTTGTGACATGATATCAATATTTTTATAGTATTGGTGGTTGGTGGGGTTGGTGCGATCATTCAGCGAGTACGGAAGGGCTCGACTACTCCTTATTATTACTTCTTCTTGTTGTAAACTTAGTAAATAATAGAGTACTACCTGGTACTCCGGAATTACCTGGTACTCCAGCAGTAGACTACCTGGTACTCGAGTACCTGGTAACAATGTGTTAATAATCCTAACCAAAGTGATGAGTACCAGTACCGCGCTGTGATGTTTGGTCACGATCAAAGTGTCGTACCTGGTACCAGGTACAGTAGTATTTTTTGCAATAAGATATTGACCGTTACTTTCATCAGTTCAAGACACCCGGATAATCAAAAGACAAGATCCATCCTCTATTATTATTTTTAGACATTTTGCAAAAAATACCAAATTCACATAATGCCAAAACGTATCGCTTTATTTTTGTGATCATCATCATCACAGCATACAACAAAAGCCTCAAACTTTCATAAAAAATTGATTCACACAAACTACAAAAAAAAAGGAATATGCCACTTCCTCCACCACCGGCTGGTCTCATGGGGAGCCTTAAAAAGGCTGGTGGTCCACCAAGCAATAGCGGACCAGCCGATCTGATGAAATCTTTGCAAGCCAGACAAAAAGAAGCCGCCTCTGTTTCTGGTGGTGGTAGTAGTAGTAGTAGTGGTGGTGGAACTACGGCCACTACTACTTTAAAGTCAAACGTAATCAAACCAACCTGTCCAATAGGCAAACTCTTTCACTACGACGAATCCTTAGATGCTTTCTTGTTTGATCATTCCAATAATTATGCGACAACAACTGCACCTCGTTTGACGCAGGATGGTACCGGCAATCCAGACACAAATATCTTGGTACCCTTAGCACCCTGTGTCTATCGCATGTGTGACTATACATTGGCCAAGAAGGAACCCATCTTGTTGAAGCGGTGTATATTAAAGCTAGGAGTTCTGCGATGTCTTCAGCGGGAATGTGAAAATCTTAATAATTTGCTCTGGCATCGTCTCAGTCCGGAGGAGGATGCTGTTACCAACAACAACAACAACAACAACAGCAGCAGCAGCAGCAGCAAGGAGCAAGAGGAGAATCAGCACGGACACAAGAATCATAAAACATCACATGCTATCGAGGAAGATGAACTCGGTAAGGCTCGTTTTATGGAATTACTTTCAAATTGTGGTGTCTACCAAAAGGTATTAGAACTTCTTTTAACCCGAGCTGGACAGGTAGCCGCAGCTTTAGAGGCCAAACCATCGTCGTCGTCGGCGGCGGCGGCGGCGGTGTCGGCGGCGTCTCTAACAACAGCCGGTGCAAGAGAAGACAACAATCCATTTCTGATTCCCCAAGTTGTTGTGGAAGGTCTCGACGATTTTCTTGCCGAAATTGAAAAGCGTACCCCGGCCTTACAACAGGCACGCGATGAGATTGAAACGACCCAAACAGTAAGCTTCTATCCAGGATTAGGTGAACTGTTTTGTCCCGGCAGCAAATTGTTGGTGTACCCCGACGGTATGGAAGGCAGTCCCTTGGGATGTTCCCTCGTACAGTCTTGGTACGTGGAAGAACTGAACAAGGCTACGAATAAAATGAAACGCAGGTTCGTATTGGTTATTGAATTTATTGTTTCCGTGGGAACAGAACTTTGTTTTGTAGCGGCCAGTGATGTTGTGCCGGAGTTTCATGATACTACCAGGAACGTCCAGCTTAGAGACTTGGTCCATCGGAAGCTGAATGTGGCCAATGCAGAAGATGCAGCCTTGTTGCAGCGTCTACAACAGCGTGGTGAATTTTACGCGTCAGTGGCCACTCACAACCATTACTTGGAGTATTATCCCAATTCCTTCTTTCCTATATTGAGTGGTTGGTCCAGCAATGCAGTGCGACCCTTATCCAAAGGTGGTCGAGTGATGGTCGATGTGAAACGAGGAATTTTAGAAGGACACATTCCAATCCGTGCCACATCGGATGGAATGTCAGATACTGTCAAGGAGGCCATTAAGCTGTTTGAACAAAGCAAACGAACGGGAGTTGCCGTGCCGTTTCGGACTTGCATCTTGCCTGGCTTTGACGCTAATGACATAAGCAAGAAAAAGAAACTTCAGCTAGGCGAGCTGGAAGAACGAGGTGATTCGGATCGTCATGCCCTGTGGCAATCATGGCCCATGTTGACTGGCTTTAGTTTTACAGCCCGTGTTTGGGGTAAACTTTTGCTCGGAATGCCAAAAGCAGCCCCGGAACTCGGCCAGTCGAAAAACGGCATTCATGAACATGGACCGGGTATAATGGTCAAACGACCGAGTATGCGTAAGATGGGCGTTGAATTGGGAGGGCTCGGAGGCGAAGGATCTTGTGGAAATGCCGGCTACATCAAATTTCAAGAACAAGCTTTCGCCCAGCTCGTTTTATCGGAAGACAAGAAGGAGCTCATTCGTGCTGTCGCCAGAAATGCAGGTGGAGGAACCAAGTGGGAGGAAGAGGATCTCGCCAGCGAGAGTTTCGATGACGAAGACTCGGACGATGAATCTGTACAGATGGATGTTGTAGCCAACAAAGGTGGTGCTTCCATTTTTTTGCTTCAGGGTCCCGCTGGTACTGGAAAAACATTAACGGCAGGTAAATGCACTCTCGTTTGTACCGCTTCCGTCGACTACGGTAGCTGATACTTGGCACTAACTGTTTCCAATTTTGTTTTTAGAGGCCATTGCGGAATTGTTGAAGAAGCCTCTTTATGTAGTCACTGCTGGTGATCTTGGTATTACTGCCGCTGAAGTCGAAAAAAGCCTTGGGTCTGTTCTCGAGCTATGCCAGACTTGGGATGCGCTTGTGCTGCTGGATGAAGCAGATATCTTCCTTGAGGCGAGAAATAGCACGGAGATTCAACGGAATGCTCTAGTTTGCGTCATGCTTCGGCTACTGGAATACTACAGCGGTTGCCTATTCTTGAGCTCCAATAGACCAGCTTCTGCTATCGATCCAGCCATTGCGTCACGGATCACTGTTATGTTGCAGTACCCACCCCTTGACAAGGATGGACGTGCCAAGGTCTGGAAGAATCTAATAAATCTTGTCCCTGTTCAGCCGGTGGATCCCAGCACTGGCAATGTACCTGATCGCATTGCAAAAGTCCCACGTCGAGCTTCTAAATATAGGGTGGATTTTTCGGAAGAGGATTACAAGACTTTGGCCCGAGGATTCAATTTGAACGGTCGGCAGATCAAGAATTCGATTGTTCTCGCGAGAGCTCTCTCGCGAGAACGAGGAACGCCGTTGTCTATGGAAGTGCTTAAACGTGCCGTGACTGCAGTTTCTGGCGAAAGTGCTGCAGAGAATTACACATAATATTCAAACATGCTCGGTGTTCACAAAAGCCATTGTGCGCACTTGCGCCAAATGCAGAAGCTCGTCGTTTTATTGACAAATTTATCGAATATTCTTTGGCAAAGAATGGCCGTACCCCGGTAGGCCGTGGGTTCATGTGACAACTTCTGAACGATGACAAATGGCATCCACTCCAAGGCATTGCTGTGACGGTTAACTGTCTGTGAAAATACTAGTATTTTTCAGGAGTATAAGCACACCTTCTTTCTACAATCAAAAGCGTTCGCTCCGCTACTAATAATTTTTCAAAGCAATCGGAGTACTTCGTTGTTTTATTTGGGGTTATGTTTGACAGGATTGGTCACGTTTGGCAAGAAAGAAAGTGTCATTTTTGACGTGGTAGGGAACCAATCGGTGTCTTGGCTGATACTTTGCGTGACCTCCGCCATGACTGGCAAGAGGGGATCAATGCTGTTGCCATCCTCGTTGCTACCGTAGTAAACTCCAGCCAATGTAATGTGAAACGGCATTTGATCTTGTCTTGGTACTACCATGGGATCATAAGAAGGCACAGCATTTCGAATGAATTCCACGAGATCCATGTAAACCAGTAGGAGTGCCTTCTGTGTGGTTTCATCGTTAACAATAATGTTTGTGATTGAGTTCTTGCGTTCTTTCCAGCACTGTAATTTGTTGAATCGAAGTTCGATATCTTTGGTCAACCGAGCAGCCCGCTGCGCCACCCAATTTTGCACTGCAAGGTGGACAGTTTTTTTTTCTTCCTCGCGAATACAGCACAGGTATGCCAAGCTCAAATGCATTTTCTTCTGAGGTTTTATAAAAAGCATCGTCCCACCCGACGACGTCGTCTTCTCCGTGGAGTTTAGTCCCCGCTTCTGGGACTCTGCCGCAACGAAGCCAGAGAGCCGATGTTGACTGGTGACAAACGATTGCACCATTTCGATAGGGCACTTGAAACTGCTCTGGCTGGCATCTAGATCGTTTGGGTTGTATCTTTCCATGGAGCCAAATGTCCACATAACGGCCATTCGAAACATAGGTGGTTCGTCTTCCTCATGGGGAATCGATCGCTGCGTTCGACATGTGTTTGGACATCCCACGCGAAACGGAGAAATGAGTGTAGCTTGACACCGATCATCTCGATTGTGCATCAGTTTTGGATTCCACTTGGGAATTGCTGTGCCCCCGGCTGGATTACTAGGCATGGCCAAGAAAGAAAGAAAGACCAATAGCAGCCCCAACAAGGCTACGACAACACAGCACCTTCCTGATCGTGGGATCCGGCCTCTCGAACTGGTCCTGCTCCCCATAACAATATTGTGATGGTTTATCTTGCTCATGACGAGGAAAGCGAAATTCAAGACTTGTGGTGATAAGATTCGCTTCATGGAACTTCTTGTTTCTTTCCATTTTCTCCTTTCTTCCAAAATAATAAGCGCAGGTTGACCATAACTGTTGAGTTCCTCGTTATTTAGTACTGTACCAGGTAATGATCATGGGACTCAGTCGTTTGTCCTGTATCAGCTACTACCTAAGTAGTACTAGTAGTACAGTAGTAGTAATAGTACCTACTACCACTGTGGTAGACTACGGTAGCAACGAGATGATGGTTTGCCTGCTTGTGATACACAGGCTAAGATCTAGGCTACTGTAATTCGTTTTTAGAGTTTTAGATGGTGTCGCTCGGTTGCTGAGATTCGTACCAGGTACTGTGCTGCTTGCTGTGGTGCCGTTGCAGTAGCCTACTACTAGTAGTAGCAATGCTTTTCAACCACAAGAACAAAGTGAATAAAATCTAAAAAATAATTACCAGTAGACTACCTGGTACCTACTCCTTAATTATTAAGATCACGTGTCCGCGAAATCGATATGGAGATGAACAAGCCACTACTGTACTATTAGTACCACTAGCTAGTACCTGGTACGGTCAGTAGTCTATTCTATTCTATTCTATTCTATTCTATTCTATTCTATTCAGCTCTCTACTAGGACGGTAGACTATTCATACTCATTCTGCTATTGCTTTATTGCTCTAAGGCTCCATTGCTTTATTGCTCTATTGCTCTATTACTACTAGCTAGTAGTAGAACTGAATTAGTGTTCTTCTTGAGTAACAGTGCTGTGGGTTTTTAGATGTCTTCTTTTTTCGATATTCTGTGCAGCTTGACTTTTGCTATTTAAAGGTGCTTGTCTCTATGCAACCATTCTCGCATGTTCTTGACTATGAACAATCCTGATCCCAAAATATACAAAGACCAGGACAATCGGAACACTGCTGTGGGATGACCATGAGTCGCAACAAAGGATCCAAGTTTAGCCCACGACAATCCCATGCCAGATCCTAGTACTGCCCCAACTCCAACCTGTGCCCAAGAGTGGTACCCACAAACCACCCGCAACATCGCAATACTACTAGCGCTTGCTAACAACAAGGTAATGCCAATGAATGACGTTGGGAGGACCAAATTCGACCAAGCTGCAACCATAAAAAAAGATACTAAACTATGAGATGAAGGCATACCAGGATCGGCAAATGGTGCTCCGGCGGGTCGATCGTGATTCAAAATTTTCTTGAGAGCATCCGTAAAATATACGGAAAGAATAGCCCCGACCACAACAAAGGGACCTTCGTAACGGTGAATGCGTGTCCATATAGCGAGCGTATTAGCGATTGTTACCAACCACTTGGTCGAAGAATTCACTTTGTACACAAAGGAAGGTACGCGGCGTCCCAGGGATGCAGCTCTGCTGTCATCGTTCTCATTACTACGAGACACCGTTTCTTGCATCAGGATTGATCGAAGATTTTGTGGAAGCAGTTTGGAATGAACCAGGTGCTGTTGTTGCTGTACAGCCGAGCGATGACGGCGTAGTAGGCTACTTCCGCTGCTGCTAGAAAAGCCAAAGCAACCCACCGAGAAGAAACAGAATAACAAAATCAGTCGAGCAGTAAAGATTGTTAATTTCATTTTGTTCGGTCAGTTGATTGATGGACCTGGTCGTGACAGTCGCTGGCTGCCTATTGTGTCGATTGTCGATGCCATATGCCGTTGTCTCCTGTCTCAAGTTGGCTTGTTCGCACCTACGTACTGGCACTCGATGCTGAAGGCTGAAGATGATACGTATAAGTGGCTCTGATACGTGCAAAATAACTGTTTGCGAAATAAATAATGATGACGCATTAGTTCAAGCAAGAATGAAGAGACTTCGATTGAGTTCAATTTTGGGTCTCGGAACATGCGCTGTTTCTACACGTTGCAATTCATTCTGACTGCTCCACAACGAACAACCCGCGTTTGGCTCACAAGTAATAATCTTGCCTTCATAATTGAACCTTTGCGACTTTGCCATGTTAGACTCGACACGTTTTCTACTGCACGCCTTCTTGGCGCTACCTCCAACTGCTCGCCATCTTCACGCAGATTTTGCTCGCCAACGAAAGCAACAAGCGACGCCCTCAGCCTTTATCGACCGCAGATCGGGCGATAACGTACCGTTTGGGATGGCTTCTACTGTCGCAGCTATGTGGGATAGAGAAGAACATGAACCTGTAATGGATGACCTGGAAATCAAGGCTGATGAACAGACATTAATCGACGGACACGAATTGTTACACATTCCAGTCAAAGTCTTGTACAATAATTCATCAACAGCTAATAGCTTGGGGGGTTTCCACAATCCTTCGAGAATTTCTTTCATCTCCAAGTTTCGAAGTCGAAAGTATGATTTGGAGAAAGAAAGCGACTCCTTCCAAAATGTTTCATTCTACAATAAAGTAAATACCGATAGGAGTGATGAAAATCTATTTCATTTAATCGAAGATGCATTCACAAGTGACTATGTGCCATTACATGCTGATTTGTGCCCTGACTGCGGCTAGAATAATGAGAAACGTAACCTAAACTTCAATTTATACACCACGTTATAAGGCAATTTATGAAGTGAAAAGTATTCACGGCATTATTACATGTACAGTATTGAAATTCAAAACTCTAGCATCACTTCTTCTTTTGATAGCATCATATTGTTCTCCTTTATTGTAGGGTTTTCAATTTCTTTCATAGCACCCTCTCTTGTTTCAATTCATTCAATTCCAACAATTTTTGTTGCTTATCTGCCAACAATTGTGATATATCTCGACGAGCCTGATCATAGAGAAATCGGATGTCCCGATCTTGCGGTAACCACTGTTCTTCATCTTCCAATCGACAAAGAGTTTTGTACACTTGTTCCCCAAATTTCTGTTTGTTCCTGATCATGTCATCGTCGACTACTTTTATTTTGGTCTTGGCTGCCATTTCCATACGTACAAAGTTAGCAGCCTTGGCACCATTCTTGATCTGTTCTGCCATGGTAGTAGTACTATTACATTGTGCCTTGGGGTAGGCCACTTCACGCTGTTCTCCAACCGCAATGATTTGCTGTCGTTTGTGATCCCGTTCTTGCAGCAGCGCTTTGTTATCCTTGAAACACGTGACAAAATCACCACGAATGTTTTCCAAGGATTCGTCCTCAATAATAAACAATGGATCCGATCGGGCATGTACCACGAGTGCATCGTACAGATCAATTCCTAACATTTGTTGTCGTTTCTGAATGCGATTGTCAATCAGGATCATTTCACCTCGCAATTTGGCTTTTTGACCCGCCAAACCAGCTCGTTTTCCGGCCTTGGTCCCTTGTTTCTTGACAGTATCCCACAGCCCGCCACCATCACCATCAGGACTCGTGGGTTGATGCTTGTGCTACTGAGGTTGCAGTTGCGGCGAAGACGTAACGTGGGCCATGGTTGCTGATGCAATTGCGAACTTTAGTGGGCTCTCTACATTTACTAGTAGTAGTCTACTAGACTAGTAGTCTACTATTTTTTATTTTTGGAATTGTAGTAAAGCAGTAATGATACTACTAGTTCGGCAAGATGCTGCCTTCACAGTACAGGAGGTCTAGTAATAGTAGTAGCAGTATTGCCAGTCATTTAGGCCATAAATATCCCCGCCCCCCCCCCCCCCGTAACACAACATTTTTCTGGAAGATGCGAAAACCACCCAGGCTATCATTTAAAATCAAACATCACCATAAGAAGTCGGTCAGGCGCCCCTAGCGTCTTTTTTAAGGGTATTCATGGATTTAATGAATGGAGACTTAAACCCGTCTCCAAGCGATTTCATGATAACTGGAACTGTACAAATGAACAAGCCACGGCAAATCAAGAAAGTCAAAACACAACATTAAGAATTAAAAAAAAAACTCCACCGTCCACCGCTGCATCCAGGCTAGGCTCACTTTGTTATATATTATTGTAGAAGATTGGATACATTCTCTTTTGTTGTTAATCTATCTGCTTCCAGCAAGATAGCCAGCCTGCATCCTCGTCAAACCGCACCAACAAACGGAGCTTTCCCCTCAACAAACAACATGATGCACCAGTCATCCTCTACAGCCACAGACGCTCGCACCACCCAACGTGGCAGTGCCCTGGAACGTCTTTGGAATAAAAAAGTCCGCCATCCTTGGGAAGAGAATGATGCCAGTGGTGGAGATGATGATGATGATTTGTTGGAATTAGATGAACCAACACTAACACCGACACCGTCCCAATCCACACCAAAGGCGACTCCCATATCCTTCCGTCGGTCGTTGAATTCGTCGTCTTCCATGGTCCTGTCGCCTCCATTATCCAGCGGAAGCAGCAAAAAGAAGAAGAAGAAATCTAAAAAGAGTCCCAAGAATGGCGAGGAGTTGTCATCATCGAAAAAGAAGAGCAAGAAGAACAAAAGGAAGGAGAAGAAACAGAATTGCAAAACTTTGCCCAACGCCTTACCTTTTGAAAATGACAATGATATCGATGATCCCGTGCTATCAACTGAAAATGCATTGCCGCCGTTGCAAGCATATCCTACTGGAACTAATGTACTGGTTACTGACGATGCTGGTGCGACGCCAGCACCAGCAACAACTTCGCCACCAACCCAACAAGATGCCGAAGCGGCCGCTTCTGATATGCAGCTCCTGTCCATTGACTTTGAACGCGATGGTCCTGCTTTGCGTACCGCCTTGGCGGAAGAAGTTTTGGCCATGTGGGATGCTCAAGGCTTGTACATGGACCTGCCGGAACTACGACCGGCTATTCTACAAGGTGTGGTAGCTCAAAAATTCCAAGCCTTGGTCGACGAACAGCGAACCGTCCAAGCCAAGTATCAATCACAAGATTCACTGGAGGCACTTAGTTCATTGGCCAATGGAAGAGTAACAGGCAAACCAATTTGCGACATGTCTATTATCGCTGAAGGAACAGATGAAGAAGATAGCATTGATGATGACGACGATGACGACGATATTGATGACGAGCATCATAATCACCACCACAAAAAGAAGGACAGCTCTGCTCGACAATATCAACAGTCAGTACAAGAAATGCCAACACTTGCAGAAGAAGGTTCTCTCATGTCCGATCCTTCCAAGCAAACCGGCACGGAAAGGACACAAGAAGAGACACCAGACGATAGTGAACAACCGACACAAGATGAGGAAGAAGAAAACGAGAGTGGCGACAAGAAGTTGAATGCTGCTTCGTTGGTCATGCAAGAACTTTCTGAACGGTTGCTATCCATTGATACGAAGGAGTATGAGTGTGTTGAAGCCGTTGCCGGTGATAATGCGTCGAACGAGGTTCCCATTCAAGATCAAAATGCTTTCACAAAATTCCGGCTCCGTCATGCTGTCGAACAGCGAGTATCGCAAGTCTTTACGGGCGACTTCCATGTGGTCGAAGCCAGCAAGGAAGAAAAGGACAGGGAGATGAATTCCAGTAGCAAATCTCTGCCAGACCAACAACAATCCAGTAATATTCAGTCTCCTAATAGTGGAAGCTCCAAAAAGGATCTTAAACATCGATTGTCACAATCCTTTTCTCATTTTGACTCGTATTTGAGGAATCATCAGCAACCACGCCCTCTTAATCAAGAAGAGGACGAATGGACAGAATACACAATTGAAAAGGAATTGCGTAAAAGCATTCCTGGAAGCTCTGCTAGTGAATCGGATCCATTGTCGTCAAAACAAGTGAACAACAGGACGATGCCACGAAGCAACAGCAAAAGCAACGAAACATTATACGAGGAATACACAATTGTGGAGGAAACTGCGAAAGAAGAGGAAGATTCTGTTGTTGATGTGGATGCTTTGAGTGAGCAAAGATCCAAACAACGAAAAGACGTCAGTATCGCTTCACCTAATGCGGACGATGATAACGATGACCAAAAGCAAGAACAGGAATCATATCTTGAATACACCATAAAAGAGGCGACACCTTCCAAGCCAGAAAGACTCGCAACTTCGCAGCTATTGAAGGATGCCGTAGCCAAGGTAATTACTCCTGCAACAGCGGCATCTGGTTCTCCGCCTCATCGACGACCATCCGTCATGGACGACCTGGGCGGAGATGGAGTTCCCGTTGTCACGACGCATGGCAATACGTTCGACGACGATGAAATGACTCAGATCACCTTTGATTATACCATGGATGGTATGAACAGCGTTACTCAAGACCATGAACGAGCCAATGCATATTTGGACAAAAGCAACAAGCGCTTCAGTATACCCTCGCCGCCTCGAAAACAGTCAGCGGTCGACTCACAAGACACGCAGCCGACCCGTGCTTCCACCTTGCCTCAAAATACACAAGAAGGTATGGACAATAGTATGAACAACCGTTCAACAGCGTCTTCTGCCGATCTATCATCCCAAGCCGCTCAAGCTTTGGCAAAGTCGGTCGCCAAGATTCTTCGCGTGGATATTTGGAGCCCAAAAGTCACTGTTGCACAAACGGCTTTGGAAAAGCTGTCGAAAGCTGCCTGCTCTGGTTCGTACCAACGCTCCAACATTGTGCGATTGGGTGGCATAATTGCTATTTTACGAGCCATGCAAATGCATCCGTTGAATGTTGCTATTCAGAAAGAGGCACTGTCGACATTCGAATGCTTGTCCGCGGACCACGAAGCGAGCCTAGCGATGGGAGACGTCGGGGCAATTTCAGCCATTGCTACATGCCTGCAGAGCCACATGGACCAAGAAGATATCCAAGTGAGCGGATGCAAGGTCATGGCGGCCATGACCAAAATTCGATCCCCAGAAGAATCTCACGACGCGGACGGCGATGATGTGCCGGTGGATGGTGCTGTACCAGCCTTGGTTGCATCCATGACGAGATACGCGAAGAATTCCGATATTCAAGCTCACGCTTTCTGTGCTTGTGCCAATCTCTGCATGGACAATCGTGAACGGTTACAAGAGTTGTCGGAAGTCGGTGGTCTCACTTCCATGACGATGGCACTCCAAAAGCCCTGGAAGAGCAAGATGGACCAGCACGAAGCCATTTCAACACTTTCCATTTTGTTAAGATCGTTGGCCGAGGTTGGCGCAAATTCGACTGAATGCTAGTGGAAAATATTTCCGGTGGAGAAAAGCATCACGCGAGTAGATTAATAAATATTTATAATTAGAGTGCGTACTGTGTTGAGAATTGCAGCTAGCAATGTCTATCTGTGCAGCAACTACAGCTAGCGTCTACTAGTAGTAGCTACTAGTATTCTGAAAAGAGTAGCTATGGCAAGATAGTTCTTTAGGCCATGCGAATGGATGGCTAAAATATCCCAAACCGGGGGGGGGGGGGGGGA
>Ga0100402_1004509_pt1 | contig 14709 bp, 8 predicted proteins | sample CryGeyme20150102_FD_80419 | JGI IMG/M metagenome (GOLD analysis project Ga0100402, IMG submission 80419) | Groundwater microbial communities from Crystal Geyser aquifers in Utah, USA - Crystal Geyser metaG 2015-0102 | ecosystem: Environmental > Aquatic > Deep subsurface > Groundwater | place...
GTCAGCCGAACTACGATAATGCGGTTTATCGATTTTTTAGAAGCCGCATTTATGTTGCGCGTTTTAAGACCTTGGTTTAGAAACATCAATAAGCGTTTGGTTAAATCACCCAAAATCTATTTAAGAGATAGTGGTTTATTACACAGTTTACTTGGAATCGACACACACGAAACTCTTTTAAATCATATAGTTATCGGAGCTTCGTGGGAAGGATTTGTTATTGAACAAATAATGAATTGTGCCGGAGATGATTTTAGACCGTGGTTTTACAGAACACAACAAGGCGCAGAATGTGATTTATTACTCGAAAAAAACGGGATTATCGTTGCTGCTATCGAAATTAAGTTTGGTTCAAGCCCCAAAGTTAGCAAAGGATTCAGAATATCAATGGCTGATACCAATGCCTTGCAAGGTTTTATTATTGGAAATGGTGACGAAACGTATAAGATTGAAGAGAATATCACCATTACACATTTAACAGAATTTATTGCGACCATTTTACCCACACTTTAATGAAAATTTGATAGAAAATTTCGCAAAGCTTTTCTTGTCTTTCACTATATTATACTGTTGCAATCGTTCTATAAATCCGAGAATCTTCATTAAAAATAAAACTAGCCTCAGTGAAGCCCAAACAGCGTTTTAGTCGTCGATGCTGATTTTTACATCACAACATGAACACCTATAATTATAAAAACTGATAAAATCCCTGTTTCTAGCTTAAAAATGCAGTTGTCGATGCCCCAGTAAAAACCACTTATCACCCATCGACGATTTCACTTAAATAATAGGTGGCTCCTATATTGATTTTTAGCCGTTTTTAGCTTACTATTTAAGCTCTTTTAATCGAACCTTTAAGGAATTGAAATGCGTATTTTCATCACCTGATTTTTTAGCTTTAAAATACTTTTAATCGAACCTTTAAGGAATTGAAATCTGATAAGTGAAAGTGTAACTTTTCGCTTTAGTACCGCTTTTAATCGAACCTTTAAGGAATTGAAATGAACGAACCTCGACACTATCGAACTAGGCATACAGCTTTTAATCGAACCTTTAAGGAATTGAAATACTAGTCCCTGGTCTTCTATAAGTTGCTCACAAATCTTTTAATCGAACCTTTAAGGAATTGAAATGAATTGGTCAATAACATTGTTTTATAAACATTTTCTTTTAATCGAACCTTTAAGGAATTGAAATTATCTTCGATTGTGACGGTTGTTTTTTCACGAACTTCTTTTAATCGAACCTTTAAGGAATTGAAATGTAGCAAAGGTGTTTTGATTGGCGTAGATAGATTGCTTTTAATCGAACCTTTAAGGAATTGAAATGTGGTAGTGCATTCAAATCCTTTGCGGAATGGTTAGCTTTTAATCGAACCTTTAAGGAATTGAAATGAATTTTTTCACGATAGTTCGGGCTGTACTTGGCATCTTTTAATCGAACCTTTAAGGAATTGAAATTGTTTTGATGTAACGCTTTACTAAGTCAGGAGCTTCCTTTTAATCGAACCTTTAAGGAATTGAAATTTTAATGTGGCTGTATATTACGCTCCACCTGACATGCTTTTAATCGAACCTTTAAGGAATTGAAATTTGTCGAGTTTTATTAAGTTACTCATTTTTTTTCCCTTTTAATCGAACCTTTAAGGAATTGAAATCCGCCAGAAAACGAAAAAGCATCAACTATTTTGTTTAACTTTTAATCGAACCTTTAAGGAATTGAAATTTTCATGAATGACAATGTTACAGTGCTGTTTTTTCTTTTAATCGAACCTTTAAGGAATTGAAATGATGCAACAAAAGACGAAAGTATCGATTACGAAAACTTTTAATCGAACCTTTAAGGAATTGAAATTATTTTCTTCGTCTGTATTTGTTGCGTTTGTTGCTCTTTTAATCGAACCTTTAAGGAATTGAAATATAAAATGTAAACGTTGATTTTTTAGCTGTATTACTTTTAATCGAACCTTTAAGGAATTGAAATTTTTCGGGGATGTAATTAAATGCGTTTCTGCACTTCTTTTAATCGAACCTTTAAGGAATTGAAATTTTGTTGTAGTTGCGAAAATCTGTCTATTGCTCAACTTTTAATCGAACCTTTAAGGAATTGAAATCCAAATGTTTATGGAATAATTGCAAATCCTGTATGCTTTTAATCGAACCTTTAAGGAATTGAAATAGTTTGTGAAGATGGTCCATAATGTTTCTGTCTAGCTTTTAATCGAACCTTTAAGGAATTGAAATTATCATCATAGACCAAATTTGAGATTTATTAGGAACTTTTAATCGAACCTTTAAGGAATTGAAATTGCTGTGACCTGTGTGAAAGTCTGATAAGAGATCATTCTTTTAATCGAACCTTTAAGGAATTGAAATTCGCTTCGCCCACCAATGTCCGCAAATACGGCAAAACTTTTAATCGAACCTTTAAGGAATTGAAATTTGATCAATAAACGTGTTCGTGTTTCTCGCAATGTTCTTTTAATCGAACCTTTAAGGAATTGAAATTTTAGTGCATACGATGAAGATTCCGGTGAATTCGCTTTTAATCGAACCTTTAAGGAATTGAAATCAATATACAAATGACGGTACGCCTCTAATTAATAACTTTTAATCGAACCTTTAAGGAATTGAAATGCTATGCACAATAAGCCTTGGCAAATTTACTTTTGCTTTTAATCGAACCTTTAAGGAATTGAAATTTTGAGTGCATAACAAAAGCTTGTATAGCTTGCACTCTTTTAATCGAACCTTTAAGGAATTGAAATGTTGAAAATAGTAACAGAATCAGTATTAATGATTTCCTTTTAATCGAACCTTTAAGGAATTGAAATGAAATTTGAAGTCTTGTGTCACTAAGTATGTCAGCGTCCTTTTAATCGAACCTTTAAGGAATTGAAATTTGAAATTAACATAGCATTAACACCGTGTATAGGATAATCTTTTAATCGAACCTTTAAGGAATTGAAATCTTTCATATTGATACATTTGTAAATACTTACATAACTTTTAATCGAACCTTTAAGGAATTGAAATTAAATATAAAAATAATTATTACAATAAGGTTTGAATGACTTTTAATCGAACCTTTAAGGAATTGAAATCCTGAATATCCGTCATCGCCCGAAAACGAAAATGCTTTTAATCGAACCTTTAAGGAATTGAAATTGAAGTGAAGTGCGTGTTCAGTTTTAAAATGTATTCTTTTAATCGAACCTTTAAGGAATTGAAATAAAAGATTATTTGCTCTAATAAAAAGGTCAGATTCTTTTAATCGAACCTTTAAGGAATTGAAATTATAACATTCAAAATGCATCTCATGAGTTTGCAATCTTTTAATCGAACCTTTAAGGAATTGAAATCACACATACACAGGTCTTTTTCCTTTGTCAAAATCCTTTTAATCGAACCTTTAAGGAATTGAAATACAAGTGATGGAAACGTTATCATGCCAAAATTCATCTTTTAATCGAACCTTTAAGGAATTGAAATTTGTATCTTCAATGTCAAGTGACCCAATATCTATATTACTTTTAATCGAACCTTTAAGGAATTGAAATAAACCTGAAAAAGATAATTCAGAAAACGCAAAAGACTTTTAATCGAACCTTTAAGGAATTGAAATACCTTGAACTCTATACCAACAAATACCCCAGAGTCCTTTTAATCGAACCTTTAAGGAATTGAAATGTTGTACGCACACTTAAAAGCACTAGGAGGAAGGTCTTTTAATCGAACCTTTAAGGAATTGAAATCATTGAACTGCTCGGCAAGGTAAGGCAAGGCATCAACTTTTAATCGAACCTTTAAGGAATTGAAATCCTGTTGATGTACCAGTTACAGCTTTTTCAATTTGTCTTTTAATCGAACCTTTAAGGAATTGAAATCCTAGTGCTGAAATTTAGTTCTACAATGCGCCAAACTTTTAATCGAACCTTTAAGGAATTGAAATATGAGGTCGATGCTGCGATAAGTCTTAAAGATTTGCCTTTTAATCGAACCTTTAAGGAATTGAAATGCTACAACCGCAGTAGTAAAACTCGTGAAGTTTTGACTTTTAATCGAACCTTTAAGGAATTGAAATGATGAATCCCTACTCCAAACTGGCAAACCTTGAGGCTTTTAATCGAACCTTTAAGGAATTGAAATGAGTAGCGTTACCTTGCCACATAATGTAGTGGTATCTTTTAATCGAACCTTTAAGGAATTGAAATTCATTACGGAAAGCCGTGCCGGTTAGACCAACTAATAATCTTTTAATCGAACCTTTAAGGAATTGAAATTGTTTTAATGAGTGATGAACAAATATCAATTATACCTTTTAATCGAACCTTTAAGGAATTGAAATTCAATGACAATTGAGCAAATAAAAGCATTGAAGGTTCTTTTAATCGAACCTTTAAGGAATTGAAATTTGAATACCTTCCAATGTCGCTCCAGATTGCCACAACTTTTAATCGAACCTTTAAGGAATTGAAATCCATGTAACGAACGTTATTTCGTCCAATGCGTATAGCTTTTAATCGAACCTTTAAGGAATTGAAATGCTGTAATTCTTGCATTCTCAGCGTTTGTTGAGCTACACTTTTAATCGAACCTTTAAGGAATTGAAATTTAAAATTTATTCTTGGTTCTGAATTTTATAGAGCTCTTTTAATCGAACCTTTAAGGAATTGAAATATAATTTTAAATACTTATGCAAGAAATAAGATTGACTTTTAATCGAACCTTTAAGGAATTGAAATTTACAGGCGGTTCAATGGCTTTTAGTGGTGCGCCTGCTTTTAATCGAACCTTTAAGGAATTGAAATGTAAAACCTGTGGCAAGCATTAAAGAGCAATTACTCTTTTAATCGAACCTTTAAGGAATTGAAATTATTTTGCACCTAGTACATTAGATTTCAGTGATCTACTTTTAATCGAACCTTTAAGGAATTGAAATTTACGATAGGCGAAAGCAATTTAGTATAAAAATTATCTTTTAATCGAACCTTTAAGGAATTGAAATGAGCAAAGCGAAGGTAGCACGAAGAACACTTGATATCTTTTAATCGAACCTTTAAGGAATTGAAATGCCAAAACAGGCAAATTATCAGCATCTCCCACATAGACTTTTAATCGAACCTTTAAGGAATTGAAATAGTACAATTCCTAACCCTAATCATTCTCGTGCCACTTTTAATCGAACCTTTAAGGAATTGAAATATTAACGATTTTAAAGCAGGTGCAAAATGGCAATATCTTTTAATCGAACCTTTAAGGAATTGAAATAGTTGTACATATCACATCTGCGCCACCTATTTTTTCTTTTAATCGAACCTTTAAGGAATTGAAATTGCTGTGACCTGTGTGAAAGTCTGATAAGAGATCATTCTTTTAATCGAACCTTTAAGGAATTGAAATGTATTATGTCCCGCTAAAGCAGCGTCAAGATCCACTTTTAATCGAACCTTTAAGGAATTGAAATTTATTTGCCGTTGAACATCATACGCAAAAAAACGGCTTTTAATCGAACCTTTAAGGAATTGAAATTTTGTTAGACCCATTAATCTTACGTTTTTATCAACTTTTAATCGAACCTTTAAGGAATTGAAATTCTTTTAACGTGATATTATACTTTGAAAGAATTTGCCTTTTAATCGAACCTTTAAGGAATTGAAATGGTTTATCGTTAATTTCACCCTCATGTGATTTGTAGCTTTTAATCGAACCTTTAAGGAATTGAAATTATGTACCTGCATGGTAACTGACATCATCATAAAACTTTTAATCGAACCTTTAAGGAATTGAAATTTCAAGAAGCCCTAAAGCAAGTTCAAGACCGGAAAACTTTTAATCGAACCTTTAAGGAATTGAAAATTTTGTTCTGTTTGTCCAGTTCTGAATTTAAGCCACTTTTAATCGAACCTTTAAGGAATTGAAATACAGGTAACCAAGATTATGCTTATTTCTTCATAAGACTTTTAATCGAACCTTTAAGGAATTGAAATTACGGTCGATTGGCAGAGGATATGAGGCGAATTGCCTTTTAATCGAACCTTTAAGGAATTGAAATGAATTCTTTATTGATGAATTGCAGGAGGTGCATAAATCTTTTAATCGAACCTTTAAGGAATTGAAATAGTGGTCGCATTGTTCCGATTATGGAGATTGGAGCCTTTTAGTCGAACCTTTAAGGAATTGAAATTTAATTTCAACCCTTTTATCAACCCTGCATAAGTTAGCTTTTAATCGAACCTTTAAGGAATTGAAATCAACAAGCTCTTGGGGTTTTTCTTGCTGATAAAATTCTTTTATCGAACCTTTAAGGAATTGAAAATTTTCCTGAAAACTTAAACCTGATACCTTAAACCTTTTCTTCTAATCAAACCTTTAAGGAATTAAAATAGCAACAAACACCTCAATTAGTGTTCATTTATGCCGTTTTACGATTCCTTCTCAACTAAACACACTTCCTCATTCCTTTAATTTTACCATGTAAATCGCATATCTCATGTTCGTTTTACATGGTAAAGTTTGTGCGCTAATTACATTTAGCGGCTGAATTACGACAGCAGATATAACATTTTGCACTTTCTCCTCTGCACTTTTTATACTTTATTGCACAGATGATTGAACAAAATGAGCAAATTGATCCTTTACTTCTTGTTTCTCAGAAGCTAATTACAGACCTGTTTTTAGTTTTAAATGCTATTTATATCATCGAATTTCTTGGTCTTCTCGCTTAATTGGGATTAAAGGGGCTCGTGGCCTTGGTAAAACTACACTTGTTCTTCAGTATTTGCATGAACAGCATCTTTTACAGAAAACAAAAATTGCTTATTTCTCTCTCGATCAGCTCATTTTTACAGATTTGCACATTTCTAAACTTGTCGAATATCTTTATTTACAAGCTTACACCATTTTTGGGTTCGATGAAACTCATAAGTACCCAAACTGGGCATTGAACTCAAGTTCTTGTATGATGTTTATCCCGATATTCAAGTTATTTTCACAGGTTCCTCAATTGTTGAACTAACAAAACAAGATTTGATTTAAGTAGAAGATGTGTTTTATATGAACTTTTGGGATTATCATTTCGTGAATATATTTCACTGAGTCAACCTATTGATTTACCTAACTATACCCTATCGAATTTACTGTCTGAAACTCAACACGTATTCCATCAATTTCCAGAATCGTTTAAGCCTTATTCATTTTTCAAAGAGTATTTACAAGAAGGCAATTATCCTTTTTTATTAGATCAAAAAGACACCGCTTACCAACGATTAAATCAATTAATTCGGCAAATAATTGAAGTCGATTTGGCAGAATTAGATGGTTTCGATAGTAAAAACGCTAGAAAATTACTTCATTTACTCACTGTAATCTCCTATTCCGTTCCTTTCAAACCTAATATTTCTGAAATAGCCATAAAAACAGGTATTCATCGAAATACATTACCTAATTATTTAGTCTATTTAGAACAAGCTCGACTTATTCATTTATTGTACCCTTCCATTTTAACTACGGCAGCTCTCCAAAAACCCGAGAAGATTTACTTAAATAATCCTACACTTGCGTTTGCATTAAGCTCAAATCCTGATATGGGAAATTTAAGAGAAACGTTTGCCTTATGTATGTTGAAAGAGAATTGCATTGTTTCTCAGTCCAAAATCAGTGACTTTCTTGTAGATGAACGCTATATGTTTGAAATTGGTGTAAAGAATAAATCGAACAAACAATTAAAAGATACCCAACAAGCTTGGCGTATTGTTGATAATCAAGCGGCTCCTATTTCCAATAAAATTCCTTTGTGGATGCTTGGCTTTTTGTATTAAACCGCGCTCTAAATATCTGAGTTGATCACGTTTATCCCCTGCACTTACGAAACAATTCAATTGATTTACAGTTACAGATTTAGATTTAATTATCTCTTTAAACATTTTTTTTAATAACCTCTCTCTTTTAGCACTATGAAATCTCTCTTTTTACTTAAACTAGTTGGTATAACTTTAATTCTATCTTTAGTTTTTCTAATGGGTTGTGAAGTTGAACAGGGCGAGCCTGACGAAAATGGAATCCCGCCTTATGGTCAATTTATTGCTAAAGTTGATAGCGCTTCTTTTACTCCATTTCTTACAACTGTTTTTGCCGATTATGAATCGGATACCACTTCCATTTTGAGCTTTTCCATTAAATTAATTCCTAATTCTCTTTTGATGGAAAGTTTTATGATTCTATTTGTAACTCAATTAGGAAATGAGGATTATACTGGTGAATATCCTTTAGCAATTCTTGAAAAGAGCGGCAATCGGTCAGGACTTGCCGTTTATAGAGCACCTGACACAACCGTTTGGGTAAGTGATTCTGGAAAATTTAATTTGTTTAGTATCGACACTGTAGGCCGTTTTAACATAAAAGCTACATTTGAAGCCGATTTAGGATTCACAGAACTAACAGATTCTGATGTTTTACCTGACTCAAGTCAAACTGCTGCGCTTTCATCTATTTCTCCTTTTTTTGATGAATTAAAACCCCAATTTTCTTTTACTAAACAAGATTTCATCTATTTACGTCAGCTAGAAAAACGACATAAATTTGCTTCAAACCTCAAAAAAAATGTCGTTTCAACAGAAATAAAAACTATTCGTGAAGGTGGTTTTAGTCTGCCGTTTTTCAAATCAGAAGTAACATACAGTTCTCAGGTTGATTCTTTGTGATGGGTTAATTCATCAATTTTAGCTTTGTAATTAAATATATTTTACCATGTAAATCGCATATTTCATGTGCGTTTTACATGGTAAATGATTTCTATTTTGTAATTTTCCCTCTGGTTTTTTTACCCTTTATATAATAGGTGATTGAACATTTTGAACCTCATTTAAGGGACTTTCTCAAGGTGCATCATTGTGGAAATGATAATGAAGACAAATGGTTGAGATTTTCGGTTATACCCGGACGATTGAATTTTGATTAGGTTGTGGGTGATAATTGGCTCTTCTTTTTGGCTAGGATTCTGGGTCGAGTACAGAATGATTTATATAATTACGGTCATGTCGTCCGGAGAGTTCATCAAATTGAGAATGGTGAATTATTAAAACGTCATGTCGACCGGAGATGAGAGAAGAGCTTTGTATAAAAGCAAGAAATGTGAACGAGTCGTAGTGGAGAGATCTTCGAAACAAAATGAGCAATGAGTAAGGAGCAATGAGAAAATTAATAATCACAGCACATAATTCATTGCTATTGACTCAGTTTGTAATAAAAAGGAAGATTCTTCGGCTACGCTCTGAATGACTTTTTTTAATAATTATAAAATCATCAAAGCGCAAAGTTCATAGCTATTGACTCAGCCCGTACTAAACCGGAAGATCCTTCGAAACGCTTAGAATGACTTTTGTTTTTTCTCATTTATCATTTTTTAGCTATATTGCATCTATGGTCGTGCAAAATCATCATATAGAATATTTAATTTCTAAATCTGAACAAGTTTTAGATTCGCAGCCTGTTTTTCGTTTTAAGCGCTATTTACACTTTCACATTGATTGGAACAAACGAATTATTGGAATAAAGGGTTTGCCTGGTACTGGAAAAACTACTCTTTTGCTTCAGTATTTAAATTCCATTCGAAAGTCACTTCCAGAAAATAAAGTCGTTTACATTAATCTTGATGATTTATTCTTTTCGAGTTTTCGTATAAAAGTACTTATATCGGGTTTATATCTTCAGGGATATCGTGTTTTTGCTTTCGATCAGGTGCATTTATATTCTGGCTGGCAAGATGAATTTATGTCAGCCTTGGAGTTCTTTTCTGATTGTCAGATTGTTTTTGCGGGATCTTCTTTAATTGAATTTCCTCCAATTTCTGATGCGATTTTCGAATTACTTGGGCTTTCTTATCGGGAGTTTCTGCAGAGCAAATTAGGTCAAGATTTAGCTTTTCATAATCTTGAAACCATTATTGAAAAGCAAGAAGCGCTTATTGAAACCTTACCAAAAGGCTTCTCTCCTTATTCTCATTTTGAGGAATATTTGAGTTCAGGATATTTTCCAGCTCTTCCAAATATCGAGGACGATCATTCGACGTATTTGAATCGCTTAATTAGGCAAACGACAGAAATTGATATGGCAACAATTGCGGGTTTTGATGTTCGAAACGCCCGAAATATGCAGCATTTGTTATTCTTGATTTTAACATCAGCTGGCAAAAAACCAAATAGTAGCGATTGGGCCGAAATTTCTGGAATTCATAGAAATACACTTCCTTCTTATTACAGATTATTGGAACAATCGGGTTTAGTACATCTTATTTTTTCTGATGTTGACCCGAGTCCTCAGCAAAAACCGGAAAAAGTTATTTTTTCACATCCGGGGTTCAATGAGATTATGAACTTTCATTTTCATCCAGGGTTTGTTAAACAGCATTTTGCATTATCTATGTTATTGAAAAAGCACAAAGTTACGGTTGATAATACAGGGCTTTTCTGCGTGGATAAATATATTCAAATGGAATTGCCTATTCCTGGAAGAAGAAGACGAGTTCAGCGCGATGATTTTACATTTAGAGTTACGGATAAGCCGAAAAAGAATGAGGTTGGCGCGTTGCCACTTTGGATGTTTGGTTTTTTATATTAAAAAAAGTCATGTCGACCGGAGACTTAATAAAATTGTGAATGTTGAATTCTAAATTATGAATTTTAATCTTTTGACCATCTTGAAATCTCCCAAACCCTCTTTTAATTTCTCCTGTCTTCATACTTGAGGTTCTTGGCGAAAGAGGGATTTTTTGTTCAGTGTTTTTGATGAATTTTGTTCTTTGATAAAACGAAATATCTAATTTTTAAGAAGAATTAGATACGTTAAACTCAAAAATTCAGTAATTGTTAATCGTCAATTCTTAATTGTCAAATTAGTACTTAAGTTCCTCAAATTTCGTTAATTTACCCTTCACTATTTATATCCTTTTATTCTACCTCAACGAATTATTTTGCAACAAATAACCGCATCCGAACTGCATTTACTTACTCAAAAAGCCTATGCTGAAGCTAAAAAAACAGCCGCGCTTTATCGTTTTTCAGTGAGCTTTTTTGCTTTTACGGTATTATTTACCATTTATTTATTTGCGGAATCGAATCTTTATTTATCATCGCCCATCAAAATTACGGCGATTTCGATCATCTTTTTGCTTAGTGTTTTGTTGTTTTTGCTCTTCCCAACTGCAAAAATCAAAAAGAAATCTACTTCCTCATTAACAACATTTCTTGAAGTTTCAGGTCAACTTGATTTACAATCGTACACTCACTTTTATCGTGATGTTGCCACAAAAGCAGAACTACCTGAACTCAAGTATTTACTCGATTTATCGTTAGAAACGGGCGTTTCAATTACTGGCGATCTTAAAGAAAGTGCTGAAAGACAATTAGAAACCATTGTTTCACAAAAGGATGCGCCTTCTCGAATTAAGGCGCTTTCGGAAATGAATCCTGTTCAAAAATTGTTAAATCGATTCTATTTAGGTTTTGCAGCATTAGCTGTTTTATGGTTGATTCCTTATTTATACGGAAATCATGCATTTCAACGTAGTTTGGAATTTTGGGTAAGTTTTGAAAAACCCAATCCTTTTCATTATTCCGTAAGTCCTTCTTCTCTTTTGGTGGAACAAGGTCATAATCAGGTTTTTCAGATTCAGTTTGAAGGGAAAGAACCAGTAAAAATCATTTTTGAATTTAAAACTGAAATTGAACACGATTTCCGTTCGTTTTCATTAATGAAAGACAGTGCCGTTTATCTTACAGAATTTATTCAACTTACCCAATCGGGCTCTTTTCGTTTTAAAATGGATGAATATTATTCAAAAGTATATCCAATTGAAGTTCAAACACTTCCACGTTTCGATTCACTTTTTGTGCACATCACGCCACCTTCTTACACTGCATTAGCTCCTTTTACTGAATCTTATCCGAGTTCAAGTATTGAATTTCCGGAAGGCTCAGAATTAAAATTACGTGGTTTTGTAAATAAACCGCTTCAAGAAATAGAGGTTCATTCCACTCAAACTGATTCTTTGTTTATGATTAAGAATAAAGATTTAGTTTGGACAAGCTCATTAATCACAATAAAAGCAGACACTTTAAACTTTTCGCTAACAGACACTTACGGACTTCAAAACTCGAATCCCTATCCTTTACAACTCAATCCGTTTGCAGATAATCCACCAACAGTTTTGTTACTTCAACCTGCGCCTGTTACGAGTATATCTACAGAAACAAGTATTAATCTCTTATATGAATCGGCCGATGATTACGGTTTAAGTGCTTCTTTCATTGAGTGGAAAGTTCAACGTTTATTTTCTGATAAAGTAGAAACGGGAAGAAAAAAGATTCTCAATGGTACAAAAACTGGTCTTCGAACCTACACTTGGGACTTTTCGGCGTTTGATTTGCAACCTCAAGAAGAAATTACCTATTGGATTAAAGTTTGGGATAACGATGGCGTAAACGGACCAAAGTCTGCAAAGTCATTAGAGTTTATTCTTCGAATTCCTTCACTTACTGAACAGTTTTTGGGTGAGCAACAAATGGAAGAATCGATTGGCGACACCTTTAGTGAAATAAAGGATGACATGAATAAAATGAGCCAAGAGTATCGGGAGTTTTTGGAAAAAATGGCTGAAAATCCTCGTCAATCGCTTGAAAATCAACGAAAATTGGATAATGTAAAGCAGCAGCAGCAAGAATTAGACAAAACGGTTGAGGAAATAAATAAAAAATTTGAAGAGTTGAAAAAAGAGCTCGAAGACAATAATCAACTCTCCGATGAAACTCAAAAAGCGTATGAAGATTTGCAAAAACTCGTCGAGGAAATTAAAGACGATGAATTCCTAAAAGCTCTAGAAGATTTACAAAAAGCGCTCAACAACTTTGATCAACGTTCAATTCAACAAGCGATGCAACAAGTTAAGTTTGATGAGGAAAAGTATCGTGAACGTATTGCACGAACCATGGAATTATTTAAACAAATAAAACTAAGTGCTGACACTGAACGCCTTCAAAAAGCGTTGGAAGACTTAGCTCAAAAACAAGAAGCCCTTGCCAAAGATTCCACATCAAAAGCGTCTGAAAATGCTCAAAAACAGGATCAACTGAATAAAGAATTGGAAAAACTGGATAAAATGACGGAGGATTTAGCAAAAAATCCACCGGAAAAAATGCAGCAAGCTGTTCAGGAATTTACCGAAGCGATGAAAGAAAAATTAAGTGAAGCGCAATCGGACATGAAAGATGCTAAAGAACACTTGGAACAAAATAATTCAGGGGAAGCAAAACCCAAACAAAAATCAGCCAAAGAGAAATTGAAAGAAGCTGGGGCAATGGCTTCTGAGTTCAAAGAGCAAATGGGACAAAAACAGAAAAGCATTGACAAACAGGCATTAGAACACATTTTAGCTCAACTTTTATTGATTTCAGAGTCTGAAGAGTCGATTATGTACAAGACCAATGATTTAGATCAGAAAAGTAATGGGTTTATTCAGCAAGCGCGTGGACAACAAGTTATTAATTCAGTATTTAACTTAGTTGCGGATTCTTTATATCGAGTTGCATCTGTGAATCCTGGTTTTTCGAGTTCTGTTTTAGAAAAGAAAAATGAGACCCAACGAAATTTAGATCGCAGTTTGAATTATTTGACCGAAAGAGATCGAGTTTCTTCGGTGAGTCAATTACGTGTGGCAATGGGCGGCGTGAATGAATTAGCAAGTATTTTAGTTTCTATTTTAGAGCAATCGGATAATAGTAGTGATGGCGAAGGCGGCGGCGGCGGGATGTCACCTGAGCAAATGATGCAGCAAATGAAAGAAATGTCTGGTGAACAACAACAGATGAATCAACAGATGCAAGAAATGATTAATGATATGCAGGGCAATCGTTTGAGCCAAGAAGGAATGGAACGCTTAGAACAGATGTCCAAAACGCAGCAAAAGATTTTAAAGCAATTGGAAGAATTGCAAAAGAATGGAAATTTCAAACAAGGCGATAAAATGATGAGTGAACTAAAGCGTCTTGCTGAGGAAATGGAAGATTCTATTAATGACATGCGTGGCGGAAGAACGGATAAAATTGTAGTAAAACGTCAGCAAAATATTTTATCTCGAATGTTACAAGCTGAAAAAGCGATGGAAGAACGTGAAGAAGACGAAAAACGTAAAGGTGAGCAAGTAAAAGAGTCTATTTATTCGAATCCGCCACCAGTAACTTTAGATGAGCTTAAGAAACGAATTATGCTTCAATTGCAAAACGGGGAATTAACGCCATATACGAAAGATTATCAAAAACTTATAGATATGTATTTTAAGGAACTGGAGAAGAGAATTAATTAGGTGAGAGGTGAGAGGTGAGAGGTGAAAGGTGAAAGGTGAAAGGTGAAAGGTTAGAGGATTTTAGGAGTCGGGAGTCTAGGAGTCGGGAGTCTGGGATTTTTTGGTTTGGTTTATGGTTTTTGCGATTGTTTTAGATGTAGCTTTTTAGGAGTCGGGAGTCTAGGAGTCGGGAGTCTGGGATTTTTTGTTTGGTTTATGGTTTTTGCGTTTGTTTTAGATGTAGTTTTTTTGGAGTCGTGAGTCTGGGAGTCAATGAGTCGGGAGTCTGGCATTTGGAGTTTTTGGTTTGAGCCTAGATAGGTTTTGTTTGCTGAAGTGACCTATTCGAGATTTATAAAACTAGATTTATTATGA
>Ga0100402_1004512_pt1 | contig 14699 bp, 15 predicted proteins | sample CryGeyme20150102_FD_80419 | JGI IMG/M metagenome (GOLD analysis project Ga0100402, IMG submission 80419) | Groundwater microbial communities from Crystal Geyser aquifers in Utah, USA - Crystal Geyser metaG 2015-0102 | ecosystem: Environmental > Aquatic > Deep subsurface > Groundwater | place...
CCTTTTATATTTAAATATAATCTAATTTAGTGTATTAATATCCTTACATAAATCATATGATCAATAGTATCCTCCATGAACTTCATCCAAATGGTTATAACAATCCTGTTCATCCTAGTAGTATTTCATGTTATCAGGTGGACACTTGAAACACATACTCATATCGCATCTTGTGCAGTGGACCTTGTCGCAACCGTCTATTTTTACCACAGGCATCTTGCATGCAGGATTTGGACAGAACCTACCTCCATGTTCTTTCATGTATTTTTTGAAAAATTAGTCAGATTGACGGACCTACAATACATCTTCGCACCTGATGCCTCGATGGGAAGTTTACTGAATAAAGGAATATGTACGTTGCATAAATTACAGTATTCTATTTTGCATGTTTAACACATGAAAATAGGGCCTTGAACTATGTTGATTTGTTTGCAGCCGCCCGTGGGGCAAAATTTATACTTATTGTTGCTCGTATTGACAAATTTGTTTAGTGCAAGGTTCTTTAATATCTAAAAATCGTGACGATTCAAATTAGTTTCCAGGTCTCTCAGTACAACCAACTATGAGCATTGAGGACATTTAACTGGGAAAAGGGAGACATTCTTCAGGATAGTCCTGAAGTATTAGACCAGGCAAGGACTACAGAACATGTGTCCACATTGCTGGAGCCGATATGGTTGATTGTACTTGTTGCAACAAATACCACACACATCGGGATTTTTCATTTCGTCGCCTTTCATCAAAAGAGATTATGATATGTGCATGAGATAAGCGACGGCTGGCTAGACATGATTGATGGGGCCTGAAATCAGAACTGCGTAACTGTCGACCTGCAACTCCACATTTGATAACTTATGCTCTTTCTTCATTTCTTCAAGTATATCTTTGTTGGCTTTTAGATGCTTATAAGTCTTAGAACTAAGGGTCAGCATATAGTAAAAATTATTGATTAGACGATCTTTGATCACATCTCTGATTCGCTTGACGATGTTCTTGGGTGCTATGAAACTGATGTTCTTCTGAACGAGGTCGATAACCAATTTGCAGCTATATTGCTCCTCAACAAATAGAATACTTGATAGACCCAAGTCATTAAACACCATATTCTTTTCAGTATTGTTGAGAGGAATTGTCTGAAGATTCAAACATGCTAAATACCCTCTATGAGCGTTCTGAACAGCTGCCTCTTCTTGGCCCTCGAAAAGAACATACTAGCTTTGATTGTGTTTTCGATAGTGAACTGTCACAACATTGGCCATGTGACTTTCCTCAACATAATCATCGAGAATTTATTTATACAACGGAGCCAAAGAAGGAGGTATCAATACATGTTTTTGAAATTTGGATATCGCATAAAGACGTCCCTAGCCAATGAGCCCTTTCTTCATGTTGCATTACTTGACCACATTTCTAATATCTTAAGTAAAGTCGAAATTGACCTTGCAGGTTCGGAGTCCATCAGGTAACCTTTTGATTTCTTACATATTAAAATTATTATTGTTGTTCTTTGCCTTCTTGATGAGAGATTCAATAGTCAGGTCAGGATTGGATTATTCAGCTAGGGGGTACTTCATTAGCTCGATTGAAACAATTCGACCATAGCCTTACATTGCTGATCTCAAGTAGATTTCGTCAGTTTGAGGGTTTAGATTCTCAATTATGACCTCATTGCCTTCAGTCTTCAGAATAACTTATGCATCGTCCAGCTTAGGATTATTCTTGAAAGCCTCAACAGCTTTAGATAGGCTCGATTGATTCTCGAATTTTATCAAGCCTTTGCAACAAGACTGCCAAACAAACCACTTGAAAATAATATATCTTTCACTGCCGAAAGGATTCGAGATTTGTTCAGGGCCGTGAATTGGCTCTACTATAAATTTTCTGCTGTAGAATTCACATCCATGATAGTATTAATAGAACCGGTAGTAATCTTTTTGGGAGTAAAAATGAATTGTTGCAGTCTGATATTGTTTCTCTTTTCCTACTGGATGTAAGGTGATGCTCTTCAGCACAAAAAATTCTTAAAAGATTTCTTCAAGATCCTCCTTGGTAGCTTCAAGGTCGATGTTGCTCAGGAGACATTTGTCGATGTGCTTATCTTTGATGATGTCTTCGATTTGACCACCGATCTACATAGTTATGCTGGTTTTTCCCAATAAGTGGATCAACTTCTTCTCACTGCTGATTCTTTCCTTGATGCGATCGAGCAAGTGCTGGAAGTTGGCTTTGGTTTTGTCAGCTCTGGTTCGACTGCAGTGAAGAATAATTAAATCCAACTCTGGTTTCAGGTCAAGAGTGCAGTCATTTTATTCTTCAAAAGTAGCAATTAATGAACTAAAATAACAAAATGGTATACTTTTTATTGAGACGCAGTTCTTAGAAAGTAGCTGAGGACAGTCCATGAAATTCAAGTTAGGCTTACCCATAACTCTCCATCTTCTTCACAGGTAAATGTCCCATAATATCCAGCAAAGTCTCCTCACTGATACTATTACACTCTTAAATATGGTACTCACCATTAAAGTAGGTTAAACTCGTCACCAACATATATTAAGGATGTTCGCCAGATTTGGCCAACAAAGTGTCAGTTCCTAGTTTAGCAGTGATTTGACTATTATTGAATTTGTAGCCAATTCTTTTGTGACCTGAATAATAAGCTAACCTCTGTGGGAATTTATTGATAAATCTTGCAAGAATATTATTGACGTCAGCAGGTTCAAGAATAATATTGACAGTAGCTATGTTCAAAAGTTATCTGATATGCTCAACATTGCTGCGGAGATCATAAAAAATATATTAGTTTACTTCGTTATGCTTGAGAAAAGTAGAAACATCCATCTATTTGGTTGTTGGTGTGTCCTAGCAAAGAGCAAACATACAGCCGAAAAAATTAGCTTCCTCATCGCTTATTCTTGAAGAAATTCGTTTTATGATTTCAATTTCAGGGGAAGAAGTCCCTTACTCGATAGCTTTGCTATTGAACTCTATCGCTTCACATTTGGTAAAGATATCCAGACATGACTCAATGTAACCTGCCCTTTTCCATAAACTGTCCACTTTCTTGCGAAGATGGAACTCAGCACCAAACAGTCCCTTTCTTAAATTAGGATGACCTTTGCTTACCTCAACAGCAAAGGGCATCAAATTTGCCAATCTGACTTGATCATCAGTCTTTAAAGTTTTGTCGTTGAGAATGTCAAGTATCATCTTAGCGTCTATTGCATTTACTCCAGCTTATGCGAGCTTAACGATTGTGTTGTCGACTAGCATAAGTTTATCTCCCTATTTTTTGGCAAGTTACAAATTTGATAGTAACTTGATGCATTCAACTATTCGTTTTTTATCATGCTCTAACTTGTGACCGAGACCACAATAAATCATTTTGATAACATAGTTAGTTAACTAAAAAGCTATATCGATATAGTGCCCATTGACGCCAACCTCTGAAGACAAAGACACATATCGGCCAATGTTGGTGGATCCAGCAAGTGACATTCTTCTGGCCTTCTCAGCTCCGCTGCACCTTCCAATGCGCCTTATGTACATTCCTCTTTCATAATCGAAGCCTAAGGTCTCATCCTTTTCATAATCAAGAACAATAAAAAGAGAACTGAGATTCAAGTCCCACGAAAGCAATTGCTCAACATTTCTGACCAAAAAGAGGTTATTCTTTGTAGTTATTTGAGCATCATGAGGAGTACTCACTATATTAACAGACTATCTCAGATGATTTCTTGATATTTCTTACTTTATCTTTACAGTGAATTTTCTAATATGGATGTCAGCTGGAGTAAAAATCACCACATCTTGTTTCTATGGTTTTTATTTTTCCTCTTGAAGGAAATTGAGCAGTCTGTCCAGCATTGCTCTTTCATCATCTTCAACAATTTTTTCAATAGGATGCTCAGAAAGGAGCTGAATTGGTATGGCTTCAGCAAGTGATTTTTATTCAAGGCTTTCCAACTGAATCGCCACCTCTTAATCTTGCAAATGACTATGATACACAAATATTTTGGGGCACTGTGTGAGTTGTCTTTCAAAATTGATGAGAAAAGGTCGATACTCTATTGGATTGAGCCTAAATAAATCCAAAATAACAAACTACTCTTTCTTAATTTGAATATCTTGTTTCCAACTGTTAATGTCATGAATATTGACTCCTTCCTTCCCCGCCACTTCTTTGACAAAACCAAGTCGATCAGCTTAATTTTCTTATGAAATCAGATGTCCTAATCCTCTCAAGGATGAGTCACAAGTCACAAGGTTAATTTTGCTCTTGAATTCCTTGGAAAGATAGATGGCAAGCATTAGACTCTGAGGATGCATGCTTTTATGGCTAAGGACGAATTTACTCTCCTCATGAAACAATTCTCGGTTAGAATGCAGGAGTCCTAAGAACGGCTCTTTGTGATTTTTTTGCTTCTAGATCAATGTATTGAACATTCTTGATCTGGCAGCGTCCTGGATAGATGTATTTTTACTTGTTGAAGCACCCATTGATAGAATAAAAGTGAATGTTTATGAGCCTCCATCAAGTTAATAAGCCTATTTCCTTGATAATTGCTGTCCCCCAAACCTCTGAGGTACTGTTCTTTCTGACTCATCGCTTAGATGAGCTCCGAAATGGCTGAGCTGGTGATGTTACTTTTCATCATCTTAAAATCTTTGATCAACTTATATAACAAACAATTCTTGTATAGAACCAAAAGAATTATTCTGATAAAATATATCAATAATCAGTTGGGGATCAATTTGGAGCGAATATGTGCTGATAATTTTTATTATTGGTAGCTCCAGGGGCAGTATATAGTATCGTCATCGAACTCACCTGTGACTATCTTGGAAAGTTGATCTTCTTTGGGTTTTTTGGTTGTGTTTACGAATATTTTTCTCTATGAACTGCCTTCAAGATCTTAGCCTTTCTTGAACTCCGCTCGTGTTTTGAACAGTTCATCAAGATCCTTCTTTTTTCTATGAGTTTTATTAATAATTTTTTTCCACCTGTTATCTCTGCTCTATTGATTTTTCTCAGCTGCAGGAGGCACAATAATCTCCTTCTTGAAACCTTCGATCATTTTCATATAAAAACTCCTCATTTCTTTCGATGGCTATTCTTCTTTGACCCTTTGAGTTTTAGGGAGTATTACCAAACATTCAGTTGAGTTGATTTTTTTCCTTCGTACTCTCTTCACTTTTATCTTTTGGTCAGGAATTTTAGGTTTTTCAGTTGGAATGTAGTTGTTCAAGGTATGAAAAGATTGTGAACGTTTGTGTGGGAATATAGGATGATTGTGAACTGCATTTTTGATATGTTTCAGCACATATTTTGGGGACTTGGATCGAATCGTTGGTTCTTTTTCAATTAATGTCACAATGTTATTGAATACTTCGTTGGCTCCTCGAGTTTTGTTAAAAGTATTATGTTGCCAATCCAAACAAAATGTCATTTGCTCTAACTTATCATGTCTACTACGAGGAAAAACTTTAGATTTAATCGGATCTACATCTTCAGTGTAACATCTTTTCATTTTTTCTTTGAGACTGTGGAAAGATTTGCCATCATTTGTGTGCATCTTGCTACTGATCGTGTCCAATCTCAGCTGAGGTCTGTTAGGTCTCAGCTTAGATTTTTCTATAATTTCCTCCAGGGGTCTAAGTTGATGTCGATGGCTGATAGGTGTGCTTGGTTATGAATTTTACCATCCCTCGATTCTAAATGATTGATGAAACATTTTTAATTATGTAATCGGCTTATAATAAAAATAGAAGACAATGAACACACTTTGGCACATCCCTCCAATATTAAGAGTTGATATTTTAGGCAAGTTGATTCTATCTCCTGAAAATAAAATTATTATAATATTTCACCAGCATCAGTTTCAGTAGTAGTAGTGAGTGCTGTTGCCTGCTGCATATCATCCTTCGGTTTTTTTATCTGGGGAGAGGAGGGAAAGAAGATCTATTAGTGTATACAATAGGGTATTTGGGAGAGGGGAAGTGCCTGATTTGAGGGTGCTCTTATTTTTCTGTTGACTGTCTTCTCACCTTCATTCCAGACAAGCCTCGAGGAGAAATCGAACAATCAAGTAGCGCAAGGATCAGCTGGTGAGGTTCAAAAAATATGGCTAACGATAGTGGCTGTTTTAAGTGGACTTTTTCTTGTTCTACATCGAGGGTTGGCTCTTCATCGTGTGTTCGATATAGTTCAAAGGCCGGCTATATCAACAGCTGGATCCTCCCCTCCCCCTCATCAATGACCCTCAGGCGGCTCACAGCTCGCAGCCGGACAGACACACAGACAAATGATTTTCGTATAGAATTATATTTTGAAAGACTTTGATACCTTATGGCCCAAATATAAAGGTCTCATACAAACGAGGTCAATAGCCAAGCCTAGTGATAGTATAAATGAGGATTGTAAATATCAGATTCCTATAATTATATTTTTACTGCACTTGATAATATCAAATGGGAATTTGTGTCACCAAAGAGAAAAAAATAAGCTCAAAACGCAAATTTGGAAGAAATGTCAGTGTGGATAAAAAACAAGATGTCGCCTTCAATGAAACCCGACTCAGATAAACTCTTGACGAAATCTTTGACAAATACGACAAGGATGGAAATGGCTAATTAACAAAGGATGAGGTGAGAGAAATGTTATAGCTAATGAAAAAGAAGAAAGGAGGTGACTTCGACGAGAATGACATGAATTTTATGATCGATAACATGTTCGACAAAGTTGATGCTAACAGAAATAGCACATTGGATCGATAATAGTTCTACAAGTTTTACAAACTGATGTGAAACCTCTAATAAGTGATTTTTGGTTATCTGTATTTTACAAGTTCAACTAATCTTCTTGCTTTATTAAATTTAATGTACCCGAACCACTAAAGTTGATGACATATGGCTCAAAAAACATACTTCTAAAAATTAAAAGAATTTGCTTCTAATTAACTCCTCACAAAGCAATAGATCTTTTTTCATTGATTTTGTTAACAATGTTTTATTTTTATTTATGATGATCAATATGAATTCTGACATATATTTTAAAATTCTCTGCTGGAATGGGAATATGCGCAACCAAACCAAAGAAGCCCAACACAAAACATAAAACTGGGAGAAAGATCTGTGTCGTAAAAAAGTAGGACGTTGGTTTCAATGAGGACAAACTCAAAAAAACTCTTGACGAAATATTTGACAAGTACGACAAGGATGGAAACGGCTAACTTTCAAAGGAGTAGGTGGGAAGTATGCTTCAGTAGATGATGAACAAGAAGGGGAAAGCAATAGATGATCACGATATGAAAATAATGATTGACAACATGTTCGATAAAGCAGATGTTGATAACACTAATACTTTGGAGCGGGAAGAATTCTACAGGTTTTACAAATTGATGTGATTTACAAGCATCTATTTTCTTGATCTAGCAAGTAATATGAATACTATTCACACTGTCGTCAAAATTTGTTGACTGTACAAATTCAATAAAATAATTGGTACAAATGAGCAAGCATAACGTCACTAGATTTATAGCTATAATAATCCTATTTCAACATTGAACTCACTGTTGATTTTCCATTTCTTTTATCCAACGTACTTGAAACTTTCCAAACCGATATAATTTCATGACAACAATATTAATAATCCCTTTCAGCAATAGCTCATTAAGATAGATGTACATATCAACAAGTTGTTTGTATAGCTTAAGAGATTATATTTCTCGTCAAATATATTCTACTTTCATAATTCAACCGTTATGGATTTCGACCTTGGAGCAGACCATTCAGACATCACCTTCATTTCATAGTGCAACTATAACGAAGATCACGTTGATAGAGCCCTTCGCAACCTCAAAGAAATCCAGCAGAAGAACGAATCCATCCGCAGAGAAATGTAAATGATCAAAGCCAATCCTAAACAATTCGTTAAGTCAACTCGTGATGAGATGGTCTAAAAAATCAATCAACTTAGGGACTAGAATGACTCTTTGAGGAGATTGGTCGATAAGGGAAAAGCCCCGACTTATACAGAGATGACCAAGAAAAAGATTGTACATCAGCATGATGCCTCACCTTGTAGAGAAAGCATGAATGGCTCTATCAGAGGGAGAACCCCTCTAGAAGAGTTGGATAACCAGAGTCATTACGACAAAAATGATGGAAGGTCAACCTGTCTCAACTATGAAAGAACAAGTCACGTCAGGCTAAACAGATAGTATGTCGTCGAAGGAACTGACTAATAATCAAGAGAAGCCATCACCTCAGAAATCAGATTACTTCTAAAACGAGCTGATGCTTTTGAGGAAGAGTTGGCTAGAGTCAACAGAAAATAGACTAATGAACTGAACAAAAGATAAGAAATGAGTGAGGAAAATAGGCAATAGTTAGGGGATATCAGCTAATATAAGAAGAAGTTGGTGAGGTTGCTGGAAAAAGTCAGAAATCGTGAGATCGCCATGTCTGAGGTAATTTTTTGTCTATGCAGCTCGTTCAAACCTACAGAGTTATGCATTAGTAAACCCTCCAAAGATTAATGCAAACCACCTAAAATTTAGAAGAACTCCGAGCAGCAAAAATATCATAAGATATTGATGAAAAGTATGCTGAGGTGCTCTAGCTTTAACAACGTCTTCAATATATCAACAATCAACTTGAATAGCTGGATGAATCCAAATGGCTTTAGGAAATATGTGAATAACTGACCAAAGCAGTGAGGCGGATGGGTGTGACTGTGCCTAAAGTTGAAGGTAAGAGAGAGCTGATTGACGAGCTATGTTCCATTTTGATCGAAGGACACATCATCACCAGAAAAGATGGACAGAACAAGGTGAACATGCTCAAACACTACCATGAAGAGGAGAAAAAGACCAACAACAGGTACATAATGAGTCTCAAGGCAAAAGAACAAGCCCTAGGACGTAAACTAATTGACATCCAAATGTAAAAATGATCCATCATGATATCTATGCATCTAAAATTTAAAATATTGTTATCAAATGAGAATAGGAATTTCATTGACATCGCTGATCTGTCTGATCTCTTTGAGCAACTGAAACTTGATCTACTTGAAGGCTTACCTCACGATCGAAAAAGTTTGGCTGACTATCTTCTCGTAATTGTCACAAATTTGGCATGAAACTTGCTGACAGGCCAATAGTTTTTTATTTTTTGTGAATTGATACTCCATCTTTTGATGTTCGAGCAAATGAATATGTTGCTCGAAAAGCATACATATTTCTGTGAAAATCTTGTTGAATCTAGGAGCTGATTCTGGTATATAGGTAAATGTATTGACTTCTGATTGTGTCATCAAACATCTGCTCACAGGTCGCTAAACAAAAGATTCACTTGGATCATATGTGTGAAAACTGTCAGAAATATGCCCCAATTCTTCTCTGAAACTTATCAACTAATCGAAATTGATATTGGACATAACTGATAACCTTTCACTGACTGACTTACTCTCGAGATGTGCTTATGCCAGACTACTCATCATTTTCTTTTGATAACTCTGCATGCTGTCAACCTCAACTTTGAAAGAATCTATCTTTTTGTATAAATCTTCCATGACAGTTGTTATTCCACTATTTTTTAGTTATTTGGAGGCTCGGTTTTATAACTTTTGTTTTGTTGAACTGATGTAGTGTTGCAACTGTTAGCAGTTGCTTTAGTAGTGTGGAAGAACTGACAGGGTATTTTATGTTATCTTCAGCAAACAGTTGTTTAACTCGTTGGTTGCCTTTAGTTTTTAGTTCAGCTCGTTAATTTAAACTCCTCGTTTCTCATAATCCTTGAGAAGAGATTCGTACTTGATGTCTGTAGCAATTTTGGCATTTTTGTAACCCTTGGAGATATCGCTGATTCGAACCATTTCCCTTTTGAGATTATTTTCCTCTTTTAGTAACTCCTATATTCTTTGCCTGCTGTTTGTCACATCTTGGCATACGATCTATGATTTTTATTTAACGACTTGGTTAATTTTCTTTCCTTCTATTTTTGCTGTGAGTCTGTTGATCAGCTCAGATTGACGAAATCCAACAAGACCTGTGCTTGATACCTTTTTGTGTAGATTGAGGTTGCTGGAATGAACATGTTTTTTGTCAGCAATGTAATGACCGTTCTGATGATTCATGACCTTCTATAGAGATAATTTTCTATTAAAAAAAGTTGTTTATTCTTAGAAATACAGTTTTATCAAAAATAGAAGGTCATTCGATTGTATAGATTTTATTCATTAAGAATTGAAATTTTCGATATGTTTGAGTTTTATTTTTCCGGCATTCTTTTTTATCCTTTTGGAGAATAGTAAATGGTACTATTTTATTGTATGCGAGTCAGTCATATATTACTTTTGAGCATTCTCACCTACTTCGTCAGCACTCAGGAATGCCCGATCGCTCAGTACTTTAAATTCTACGTCAAACAAATAGACAAACCTTTCCCCATCATTGACAACCCTTACTAACATCCTTCATCATAATATATGGCAAAGGTCAACGAAAACATGAAAAACAAAGATCGAGTATGCTCCATTCACTATCTGAATCAGGACAAAACTTTATATGAAATGAGATAGTTCGAGAGTCGACAAGCTGCTGAAGAAAATGGCTGGATCGTGACACATCAAGGTGTATGCGGAAAGTGTTCAACCACCAGAGATTTGTTTGTCTACCTTCGTCATGATTTAACAAGACCTGTCAGAAAATGCGGTGTAAAATATTTTGCTTCGCATAAAGGATTGTGGAAATGCATCAAAAAATTAGGATTTACTGATGCTTGCACTCAAGTGTGGTACTGGAATACTTTAAACACCAAGAAAAAATGTGGAGCTGTCTGTATGGCAGCTTTGCTGTTTAATAGGCCTTTCGTTATTGACGGACATTTGAATAAGTGCCTCCAATGTGATGAAGACACCTCAGGACCAATTTTCAAATATGAAAGCGGAAGGACAAGAAGAAACTCAGGCATCAAGAGCTAAATCGATCGACCAGATGACCAGATCTATAACATGACCCACTGCTATTATTGATCATCAATTGGTATATTGAATGATATTGAATGATGATTGATTTATCGATCAGCCTCTCCAAAAAGCTCTGGGACCGTTGATGGGTTTCTCTTGGTATCTGTCAGATGCAAAGTAATTTTTCAATTCAGGAAGACTCCAGATTCTCTTTTGATATTCTGCCAACTTGGGGAAAGGCTTGAGGTATTATTGATTCAAAGTGTTGAGCACTTGTAAGAACTCTGCCACAACAAAGTCGATCCATGTGATTCCTCCAGCGATGAACTCTTTGTCTCCTAAAAGACCATTAAATTTGGTAAGGTTTCCTTCAAAACCTTTGATAGACTCCTTGACAGCTGCATCGAAAGCAGCCTGATCAGCATAAGTGCCATATGCTAAGCCTTGATACGCTCTGTAAAAGTCTTTGAACACTCCATGGACAGTTGCCACCTGAACCCATTCATCAATATTTCTTCCAAGAAGCTCAACCTTCTGAGATTTGTGACAAATATAGATGATGATGGCATCACTTTCACTGATAAGTTTATCTCCATCAACCAGATAAGGCAAAGTGATTGCAGGGTTCTTTTTGATCAATTCAGGTTTGATTTCATTTGTCCACTTCTCCCTATCTTCAGGTACTCTCATTCTCTCTTGAGTGTAGGGTACACCACAGTACTCAATGACTTGCCTGACTTTTTCAGATAGACCTCTGATGTTCCAGTAGACCAACTTTACCGGCTGTGATTCCATAAGATACGATTGATTATATATATATCAACTATTGCAGTCTTGATAATAATGATTGGAAACAGCGACGATCAACGGTCGATCAAATAAAATTCACCAGGATTTGCTAGCAAGGGTATACTATAAATAACAACAGTAATAATGAGCATTTATAATAACTTTAATAGGAGTTCAAATCAAAAAAATATGAAGGAAGTTGCCAATTCTCCCACAACTCAAGATGCACACTCTAAGGAAACTGACAAGAGCCAATATCTCAGCAAAAAGATCGATAAACTCAGAAGACAGTTTGTCAAAAGAGCCTAATTCAAACTCAAACGTATCACCTCTGTCCAGACTACAAGTGAAGAATCAACACCCGAACAGTCTTTAACTGAAGAAGAACCTCAACCATCCTTCTTCATGGGTCATTTTGATCTGGATGAATTGGAGGAGTGACCGCTTGTTTCAATGATAAATGTTAAGCTTTGAATTTGAATTTTGATTAATAAACACTCGGAAAATGCTGCGGCCAAAAGAACCATCCTCACTGACAAATAAATATGATCCATGAAGACCTCATGTTGATTGTAAGGTCATCGCCTCCCTTTCAGGCTGTCAATGGCATGAAAACACTCAATGAGAGGACTAACGGTTATTGATAATTATTATGTTTAGGCGGGAATGCCATCCGTTGACTTCATTTCCATGGCATATCATACCCATGACTGTTTTATTCTTTGTTTCATTGTTAAACTACGAGGTAATTCACAGATTTTGTTTAACTCCATACATTTAATATGCTGCTATCTGGGCCATGTAGTCAATTTCTCAGCAAAGAGCTGACTTGATGCTCACTATTTAAGCCATCCTAAAGCACTCAAAGAAACTATTCCAAAAGTCAAGCAGCTTGACCTCGATACCCTGCCGCCTAATCCCGACATGGGAAGGTATTAATCCAACAATATCTAAATATATGTCTAAATGATCCGTTTAGAGCGCAAACACACTAACACAAGCTAACTTTGACTTATGATATATTTTTTCTGCTTCCAAATAAAATTCTCACACTTCATTAAAATCTATTCCAAATACCTCAGTTGAATCATTAGATAACTTCATTAAAATTATTAATCTCATGTAGTCACCCATCAAAGGGGCATTCATCACCAGCGATTCAGGACAACCAGTTCTGGAGGCCTACAAGTAGCTGAACAACACTATTGATATCATGGACAAAAAAGTGGAGCATGTGATCAAAAAGCATTAGGCATAATTTCTCTACGCATATCGCAGTCATATCGCCAAGATAAAAAAATAGTTGGCATAAATCAAGCACAAGTCAGAGGAACAGTAAAAAATGTTCTCGGCGAATGATAGAATTCAATATTTGGAAAAATAGATGATCATCTTCAGGGAAGAGGCACTCAAGTTGTACGATAAGATTGATGAAAAAACACAGGAAAATGATATTCTCAAGGCTCGGGTTAAGGCGCTATAAAAATAACAGCAAATGCTCGACATGAACTAAAAGGAAAGAATGAGAAATATGAAGGTTGATGAGATGCATAAAGCTGGCTTGGAACAAAAAGTTCTTGAACTGTAGTATGAACTCGAAGTGAAGGATCAGGAAATTGCAAAATTGACTAAAAGGATAGAAGACCAAAAAGAAGTGGTATTAAGACGAACAGTTATCGATAACAAAGGCTTGCTGTCGACAAGCAGAAGAGGTTCCTCTCTAAAGGAAAAATCAAAGAAAATCGAGGTGTATGACAGCTAAATGAAAGAATGGTTTATTGACTGCATCAGGTCAGTCAAAAGATAAATTTCAACCAGAAATACAGGTAATCCCTCCGTCGATCTCAACAACATCAGCAGCATTGACGAGTTCAAAACAGTCGACAAATTACGACTTCTTGAGCTATTTCTGCAAAATTAAAAGCTGACAACTTGGATGTACTAGAGAATATTTCCCGATAGACTGTCACAAATAAGATACAAATTAGCAAGCCCTAGGGATAGTTAGGAAGACAAAGGAATAGATAGGGTTGATATGAGGATGAGTCTGAATAACTTTTAAAAGATTTACCTTCCTAAAGTGCAAAGAGGCGTCAAGAGCGAATTGAGGAGTAGCGTTGTTGTCAAGAATGGAAAACTCAACATTTCGCACTTTTGATCAACATTAATTCGATTATTTTCCTTCAATGACTCTTTTGATAGAATACTGCTTAGCTATAGCATCAATATTCTTTGATTAAATTTGCGTCATCAAATAGCATTTCAAACCGTTGACGACGCATATCAAAAAAAAGGAAAACGAATTTATTGGAGAAAACCTTAATATTGAAACAAATAATTAGAAAGTTTATGTGTTTGGAATTCTGATCATTGTCTGGTTTGAACATGGTTCCGCAGCATAATTTTATGCTCCTGGCGAACACTGTCCAGTTGTCTCTGCTGAAGCTGAAGCTCGTTTTCGTGCCTTTATATCTCTTCCTTGTTGTGAAGGTCAAAGTTTCTCTTATTTTGCTGAAGCTCAAGCTGTTGCTGGAGTCTGAGGAACTCTCCATGATCGTTGGGGAGCTGATTGTTTTCGACATGTTTATAGACGGAGCCGTGGTAGATGGGATAGATATTTTCTCTGTAGGATTTGTGAGTTCTAGGTAAACTTTCAGGTGAAATTGGATGGCAGGTGAGGATGCTTTCGATTTTGGCAAAACGATGCATGAGTAAATTAAATAATTCTAAAACATAGCATACAGTTCCGATGTAAGGTAAAACAATCATAATTCTACCGACAGCTGTTTCAATAAATTTATGAGAGACCCTTGAGTTCATAATTGTATTATTATAGAAAAAGTATTCATAGATACGCTATACAATATTCATGATTATCATATAAAAAATGACATATATTAAATTATTGACCTTTTTTGTATTAAGTGAACATCAGCCATCAGAA
>Ga0100402_1004516_pt1 | contig 14675 bp, 10 predicted proteins | sample CryGeyme20150102_FD_80419 | JGI IMG/M metagenome (GOLD analysis project Ga0100402, IMG submission 80419) | Groundwater microbial communities from Crystal Geyser aquifers in Utah, USA - Crystal Geyser metaG 2015-0102 | ecosystem: Environmental > Aquatic > Deep subsurface > Groundwater | place...
ACAAGGCCGGGCATATGTTTGTGACGGATTTGCCCGCCGATATGGGATGTTAAATTTTTCTACTTCTCTGAACGCTTGTTCTCAAGAGGAAAGCAGCTCTTTATCAACTGCATAATTAGAGCAATGTATAAATTATAGGAACATTTCATATTATATTACATACTCCCGCCATTTCTTCTGTTGTGCTTCTTGCTCTTGCTGGCTATGGTTTTCCAACCCAAACATGATCTCGATTTTTTGTTTCACTCATCACTTGGGTACCTACCCAAACGTGTGCAGCTTGCCCTAGCTAGCTTAGTTGGGAGGGTGAATAATACTAGCAGCAGAGTAGCAGCAGACACTCTGGAAACGCAAAGACAGTCGAGTCTGTCTGAGCTACTACCCCCTACGTTTAGTAGTTACCTACGGTACACAAAAGTCTTCGGCAGCGAATTTTGGCACCAGCAGTGGGTGCAAAGAGCAAGTCTGCTACCAAAGCAACCACCATTTCAGTCACGTTGATAACCTGACTAAAAATATGATGTGGAAGAAAATCCCCTTCGCAAGAAATAATAATATGAACAGATCTTTCTGAGATGCACAGTACTCTTTCATATTTCATAGAATTACCATGGTATCTTTAACTTCATGTATCATACTGCTATTAGCATTTGGACATGCGGGATCACTGCTCCTTGACTCTGTCCTTGTCTCTAGAAGAGCGGCGAACCAAAACTCGCTTTTAGCTTTTCATTCACCACAACAACATCATAGCATCCTGAAATTCAAAGAATCGGACGTGAACCTCGACTGGGACGACAACGACGAGGAAGAAAATTCGGATGACGATAATGATCATCTGAATTCCGCTCAAAGGAGCTCGGTTCGGCGGAGATACAAATTAGTGAGCCTGGTTTATGCCAGTTTAGGCGCAACTCTTCTTTTCATGCCTGATAAAACGTTGACCAAAAAGCTAGCTTCAAAACTTGGGGGGGCTGCTGGCTTTGGAGTTGCGGCGGGTGTGTCTCGAATGCTGCTTGATGCTACTACCGAAGGAAGACTCCACAGTCCCACCACCAAACGCTTGAATGTTGGGCTTCTGGGTTTTTCCTTTTTGGGTTTATTGTCGGTGCCTGGAGAGGCTGATTTCTTGCCAACAGCAGGACCGGCAATGATTCTCACGGCGATCATGACGAGTGCTAGAATGCTTGGTGTTTTAGCTGCTTACAGTGGCTGGAGTATGGGTGTCATTGCAAATCAAACCAATGGCAGTCGTATCACCCTCATGAATCCACGTAGAGCTGCAACAGAGATATACGGTGGCGCCATTTCATCCTTCAAGAACCTGAAGGTGCGCCAAGAGACGAAAAAGACGACACTGACATACCGAAATTGCTTGCTATTGGTTTCAGCTAGTATGTTTTCGTCTTTGATGGAGGGTCTCTTTTACGTGCGAGTAAGTTTCACAATTTTTACAATGCGGTGGTGTTTTACTTATGAAGGATCCGCTGATTGCGTGAGCTCACTTGTGCTCACTGTCTCCTTTTCTGTTTGTAGTACTATGGATCGAGCCTTGGAAAATCATTGTTTGATATCAGTCTGCAATGGTCAGGGGTAGCCCGGCTCTTTTTAATGTCCTCTCTCATTTTCTCTCTCAAGGACTTAGCTGACCGTGATAAAATGAAAGGAATGACCTTCATAAAGCTGAACCTCCTGGTTGCAGCATGGGCCGCCCTCGGTAAGAGCGTACATTTACACAATTTTGAGTACTGCTATGTTGATTTTCCTATGCTCACTCGAGTACTATGAATGCTCTTCTTCTTTTTGAAGTTTGGGTAGGGCAAGGTCTCAATATCACAGGATACTCTACACAGCGAATTGAAATGTTGGCGCTTTCATTGCCATTCGTCATCAAGGGTTTGAAAGCGGCAAAGTTTCGATCAGACGACAAAAAGAAACCTCTTTTACAGCAACCTCCAGCCGAATAGTCCTGCGGCTCAAAGTATATCTACAATACTACTAACTACGAGTAGACATATTTGTTCTAAAAGCCTCGCTACCGAACACAGCGAAAGTGAAACACTACAAACACTTAGACATTGGTTAAGTAATTATACAGAGGCAAGAGTCTCCTTTCTAAATAGGATTTGTTTTCGCTTGCACCGGATAGAATATCCAGCGCATCGCCAATTCACTTTGCGAGACGCATGTGCTGCACAGCGTAGAGACTCTTTCATCCAAACAACCAAGTGGCGTCCAGGAGCATGAAGAGTGGAAATAGGAACATGAAAGACAGCAACTTGATTTCAATCTAGGGGCGAGCTTTCTGGTCGAATCGCACTTCCAAAGTGCGACCCTGAAGTTCCTCTCCGTTCAGGCGCTTAATTGCAGCCTCGGCGTCTGTTTCCTTGAAGAATCGTACCGTGCCAAATCCTTTCGAGCGGCCTAATTCATTCGTCATGACCTCAGCACGTTCCACATCGCCACACTGACGGAAGTGGTCTTTCAAATCTTGCCAACTAGTCTCGTAACTCAAATTGGTCACAAACAACTGGTTTCCACCACCACTACCTTGACTTTCGGCGCCTTTATTCCCGGGTTCATCCCGATGCTGGGCAGTGCCAAAGTCACGGCGCGTAAAAGCACGGTCTTGCGCACGGTTGCTATCCTTTTGTCGATAGGGGCGATCAGTCCGAGGCTTTTCTCGACCCTGTCCAAAAACAGTGTTGAAACGACCGCCATGGTTCCTGCCTCGGTGATTGTCTTCACGAATGCAAATGTTGCGGCCGTCCAGTTCAGAGTTCTGGAGCTCGCGAATAGCTCTGGCAGCCTCCTGCGGCTTCTGATACACAACAACGGCACATCCGGTCGAGGTGCCATTCTGATCTTCAACAATATTGGCCTGGTTGACATTGCCAGCCTTGCGCATGTGATCCTTGAGATCTTGCCAGCTTGTTTCAAAACTCATATTCCACACATAAACAGCACAATTATCGTTGCCGCTGCGGCCCGAATGAAGAGAACCAGCTGGGTGGGCATTGACGGTGGTGCTGTTGGACTCACGATCCTCGCGGACAAATATCATTCGCCCTTTGAGGTCTGTGTCAGTAAGGGTCGAAATAGCCTCTTGAGCTGCTTCTTCCGTGGAAAACTCGACAACACCGCAGCCTTTGGACCGACCACTGGGTTCGCAAATAATTTCTGCGTGTGCCACTTCGCCTGCTTGGCGCATGTGATCTTTGAGATCTTGCCAACGCACATCCCACGACAAATTTCCGACGTAGACACGCTTGTTCTGACTTTGCGTTCCAGTTGAGAAACGCGAGCCTGGAGCTGCTCTGTTTTGAGGGCTAAAGCTCGCTGCAACGGGTGTCTTGTCCTCTCTGTCTTCGCGGACAAAGATTTGTCGACCACTTAACTCAGTGTCGTTGAGCGTCAAAACGGCCTGCTGGGCTTCTTCTGGGGTGGCAAATTCTACGATCCCACATCCTTTCGAGCGCCCGTCGGGACCGGTAATAATGTTGGCTCGGAGCGCATTCAGTCCAGTGGACTTCATGTGATCCTTCAGATCCTGCCAGGAAACACCCCAGCTCAAATTGCCCACATAGACACGCGAGTTTTTGACTTCGTTACTTTCACGAGGTGTCCGTGGTCCCTTACCAGCTCCCTTGTTCCCACCTTCCGTGGGTTTATCCTCCTTTCCTGCAGCTTCGTCTTCCGTAGGTTTGGCTTCCTCTTCCTTTGCGTCGGTTTTTGGTTCGGTGGCGGAAGGTTTTTCTTCGCCCGCATTTGGTTCATCATTGGATGCTGACGCCGTGGCAGTGTCTGCCTGCGCGGGTTTAGCGTCCTCCTGCAATACCATTACCATAGACAAATAGTAGGATAAAGAGAAGACGCGGTGAGATATCAGAGATAATGACATCAACTAAACTCACCAAATCAGCCTGCTACTGCAGACAGTAGAATATGATGATGTTCCTTCGTGACACGAGAACTCTTATCTTGGCAATACCCTGTCAACGAGATGCATCTAAACTTACCGGTGTTGTCATCTTTTCCCACTCCTAGCTCCTTTCCAGCGGGGTATGTTATGCCCATGAACTGCTGCTCTTGGCAATGATAACCTGAGCAGTGAGCTATTATTGTTAGATAATGAGAAAAACTCGTGGTTTAATAATGAATTATTGAATGCTCTCTTTGCGATAACAGAGCTTCTGGAGGTGGATTCGCGATTCGCGATGTAGCCATTCATTTGCCTCCTGCCGCCGCAGGCAAGAAGCCAAACATCGGTAGTCGCGCCCTGGTGCAGTGCTACGCAACGGCAGATCACTGTCGAAATTCAGTACTCGCTCTTGAAAAGACAGTGCGCGCCAAGGAAGCTCATAACCTAAGAGGGAACAAGTTTGAATTTCATCTCTATGATTCTTTTATGGTTTCGAAATAATAACGAGTAGAGTACTATCGAAGAAGAGCTAGAGTAGTTAGTAGTAGTAGTAGCTCTACTAGCTAGTTCTATGCTATTGTAATACTAGTAGTAGTAGGAGCTAGAAGTACTAGTGTTGCGGTATGAAATAATGGGCTGTCTACGGTTAAGAACGCTCAGCATTTTCAGGCAAAACAATGCTGAATGTGGTAAAACATTTACGTCCGCTTCAGTTGTTCGAATTGCACGTATCCAGGTTCATTGAAACTAGAGTTAGTTGCTGTCGTCCGTCGCAAAAGCTCCTCGAAATCAATGTACGGCTCGTAGTGTTCAATGGCCACATCAACGCGGTTGGTATCGTCAATGTTCAATTTACTTTGTATACATACGAAATATGTGAGAGATTTTTGTTCTTGAATCAAACAACAACAGCAGAACAAAAACACAAATAAATAGGAACGTACGGTGTGAACTTATTGATTTGAGTGGTGCATTCGTGAGTTGTTCTCTCTACTATCATAACCGGCGCTCCTTCCAAGCCACTGAGAAGATCAGAAATTTCTTTGGAGAGCTCATATTTTCCACTTCGACCACAAACCAAGAGGGCAGATTCGAAATTGTCGCCTTTGGCTTTTCGTCTTTGGTATTCACCCATGAATCCTACAATAAGATCATCACGGGTCACGTGGCACAAATAGAGCGTCCGACTAGGCTTCTCTCTCAAGTTTTCTAGAAACCGGGTCAAATTTGTCGTGACAACGTTGATGGATTCAACATCGTAATGTCGAAAACGGTGTTCCTGGCCGCAAATCAATTTGGTTGAAAAGAGTCGTTCTAAGTCAGCAAGGGCTGGACAGCCAAGAAAGGGCTGATCGGGAACACATCCCAGTAAAGGAATACCCCATCTCTGCAGCATAGCCTTGGCAATGTATTCTTTCGTTTGGTCCCATTTTTCAGGAATCACTTTGTTGATAATTACTCCAGCGATTCGAACGTTATAGTGTTGGCACAAGACTCGGTTCAGTTCGAGTTCATCAAAAGCGCTTCCCAATCCACCATTTGCAATCAAGAGCATATCCGCTCCAAGGAGACTAGCCACTTTAGCATTGTTGAGTCCGACGATACTACCTACCGCACAATGTCCCGTTCCTTCGCACACTGTAATATCACTGGCGGCTGCCACATGTTCCATTGCGGTCTCAAGCCCAGTCAATTGAGATTCAAATGTAATTTTTCCGTCCACGTAATCCTAGAACAAAAATATAGCGAGAAAAAGTCGGATTAGAAAAGTTAAATGAACAAAGAGTAGCTGTCATCGGTAGTACCACAATTTCACTAGACTTTTGTTAACCTACCTTGGTATAACCGCCAGGAATCAAAATAGGGCTCATATCTTCATAATCCAGATGGTCCAAATGAAAATGTTCCTTGACAAGTTCGACATCCTTATCCACCCGAATTTCTTTGCCACCTTGCTTTTTTGATTGCACAGCCACGTGCTGTTGTCCAACCGGCTTGACAAAGCCAATCTTTTTGAAGCGTTTGGAAAGTCCCGAGAGCACTGCCAGAGACACAGTTGTTTTTCCAACATGTTGACGAGTTGCTGCAATATATATAGGACGTTGAAGCCGCCCCGTTTGAGGGTTTTTGGTCCAAAAACGCTCGACGTCATTCGCATGTTCCATTCGGAGAGCAGCAGTGGTGGTTGAGATGGATCGAATCGTACTAGGAAACGCTTTCTTGGTGCTGGATACGAATGCCTGTTTGTTCAGACCTCTCCAGAGCAAGGCTGTCGTCATAGCTTATAAAAATAGAAAAGTACGTGCGGGATCCTTATTGCTTGCAGGATTCGCTTTCACGCAAAGAAAAATTTGGGATGATAGACAGATGTTGATAATATGTGTATTTTCCGAAGATTCGTATTGAGGTGGATGGTGGTCATCACGTCATCACAAATAATAATAAACATATCATTAGAGTAAGGGATAAAAAGATTTATCAGATTTTTTATGCTAACAGTATGCACACTTGCTCGCTAATGGACTTTAGCTCACTAGTAGTACTACTCTAGCAGTCTACTACTACTCGGAGTACTAGACTAGTAATACTAGTAGTAGCTAATACCTGGTAGTAGCTAGTAGTAGTAGCTAGTAGTAGTAGCTAGTAGTAGTAGCTGCAGTAGTACAAGACTACTACTCCGGTACCAGGTAGTTGAGCTAGCTTTAGTACAACAGCTCCCTCACTGTTAGTAGCTTCGACAGCTACTATTTTATTTTTTTTGATAGTGTACATTATTACAACTAGTTTTGCCCTCAATTCTCTAGTTTACTTGTTACCATTCATCTCATTCAACCGCTTTTGTAAATCACTTGCGTAATCGAAATTTTCTTCTCCGTCTAGGTCGTTGTCGTCGCCCAGCAGAGTCTGCAATAGCTCCTTGCTCTTGATAAAGACTAGCTTGGAATGCTTTACGATCCATATTTTAGCTTGAATCAATTTTTCTTTATCCATTTTTGGAAGGTGTCGATCTTCGTTTTCGAAATAATCCGTAACGCGCATCTTGACAACTTTGACCGTCTTGAAGAAATAATGCGCACCAATTTTGACGCGCTTGATGATGATTTTAGTAGTTTGTCCCATGAGAACATCTTGAATGGATGTCCCAGAGGCACCGATATCAAATTCATCGGGTGGATCTACGACCTCAAACAGTTTATCAATGTCATCCAGGCCTTCAACGAACTCTGAATTGACGGATCGCTTTCCCTTAATGGCACCTATTGTTGTCGCTTCAATAGTTGGACGATTTTCTTGGGTCGCGAATGCTTCGCTGGTCACATCCACAGTTTCTCCATCCATAATGTCCTTGTACAAGAAGGGAATAACGAGATCATTTACGGGTTCAAAGACTTTATTGTACCGGGATTCGGGATCATCGGCCAGATCTTTGTGAAATAAATGGCCGAGAATCTCTAGATTAGCATAGCGTTTGCTTCCTGTGAAAGATCCCCATTTGCCATTAAACAGCTTTTCTGTGGTAGCGTCTTCAAGCTTTTTGGAAAGGACTTCGCCAGTAGAGCTGGATTGAGGTGTTTCTTGAGAGTCAGCAGGGGTGTCTGCAGATTTCGTGTCAGATTCCAACTGGCGGGCAGAGGTATGGGGTATTGGTGGTGGCATTTTTTCTGCTTCATCTTGCGGTTGCTGTTGCTGTTGCTGTTGCTGTTGCTGCTGATGTTGATCTTGCGGTTGCTGTTGCTGTTGCTGTTGCTGTTGTTGCTTGGATGTACCACTATTCGCAGATTCTTCCTTTTCTTGTGTCAGTGTTGACGGTGGTGTCGAAAGAGATTCATCTTCACTGACAAAAAAGTCGTCTTGTTCCTCCTGCTTTGCAATGTTGTCATCGACAACCGGAGGATGTCGCTGATCGGCATGCACTACTTCCGCTTGTTGTGTCTCAGAAGATGTCTGTTGCTTGAAGTGCAGTTCTGTCTGCTCGTCATTTTCATCAGAATTGAGTATGTTATCATTGACAGGTGGTTGTTGTTGCTGTTGCTGTTGCTGTTCATCTACGTTGATCTCAGCGTTTATTTGTTCTGTTTTTATAGCTGATGTGCCTGTGTGTAGTGTTTTGTTTGATGATGGAACCTGTTGATGATCTTTTTGATCTATATCAGTTTGCTGTAGCAGCAGCTCCTGCTGCTGCTGGTGATGTATATATTCCCCTGGCTGTGGTTGGTCACTTTTTGCTTCATGGTTCCGCTGTTGTAAGATTTGAGCTTCTTCTGCCACTGGGTATAAATGGTCACGACTTATGACCCCATTTTGAAAATGTTCTTCGTATAATTTCAGTTGCTCTTCATGCTGATGCTGCTGCTGCTGCTGCTGCTGCTGTTGAACCTGCTGATGCTGTTGTTGTTGATCTTGCTGTTGTTGATTGTTTGGTTGTTGCTGATCAACATGCTGATGTTGCTGTCCGTACTGATCGTGCTCGATATTGTCTTCATTGGGCACAGACTCTTGAGCTTGAGCTGTGCAAAATACAGTTAATCTTTCCAAACCCCAAAACAGTGGATTTGTCGTTATGATTGTCAAGGCCAAGAAAGCTGTTATTATTCTCATTGTCGACTTTGTCTGTTGTATTTTTGCGTATACGATGATGTGCTGTGAGGACGACCGAGTTATTATTATTATTATCAAAAAATGATGGTCTACGACTAGTCTAGCTAGTCTAGTAGTCTAGTAGATTTTCTACTTCTTGACTTTTATTTTGTTGTTTGATTCATCTTAGCTCCACGTGTCCAAAACCGTGATTGTAAGACGCCCGGGATAAATTCGTGCGTCTAGCCTTGCTCTAAAATCCACAATCTAAACGACGAGATACAGCAACATCTACTATGCCTTGTCCTCCTACTTACATCAACAACATAACAAGAAGTTAACAACAAATAATTGTTCACCATGAGTATCCGACCAAATGGGCTGCCGCCCATTCAAGATATGCCCCCACCGGGAGGCTTTCCAGAGGTAAGAATGAGTGTCTACACTTCTCGTCCTTCAGTTCATACAAGGTACTGTATGAGAGTAAAGTGTGAAAGATCGAACAGAATAGCGTTGCATCGGACACCTTAAAAATACCCCTTTAAATTACCCAGATCCTTATAACGGTACTTACCAACCCCTTTTATCTACCCCCTTTTAATCCTCTACAATTCTCTTACACCAAACAACCTATTCAATGCAACAACAACAACAACAACAACAAATAATAATAATAATACTAGACGGACATTACCAAAGTTATTAAAAGCCGTGGTCCTAAGGGATGGCAGTTGTGGGCAGCAGCCTCCGTTGCTATGGCATGGGGCTTCTATCGAGTAGGTCAGACCAATCACGAAAAGAGTGCCAAGACCTTGGCCGAACGACGATTGCGGTTTCAAATGGCACCCTTCTTGCAGGCCGAGGCTGATTTGGAATACTTGGTACGAGAGAGAGATATTCATGACAAGCAAAAATTTATCATGCAAGATGTTCCAGGATGGAAACGAGGACAGAGTCACTACTATGGAGATCGATGGACGGCACCTCGTGTTTCCGATCTCGATCCCAACTTCAAATAAGTACACAGATCAGGTCAAGAAAGAAAGCAAGCAAAACCGCAACCCAGAGACGTTTGGACTTTGGACTTTGGAATAAAGCAGCACAATCGTATGCTGTTGAAGTTTGCTTTCAAATCTATTTATGATGGCAAGCAGGAAATCTGACTTTTGAAATATAAGAATGTGGAGGAAATGCTTTCCTCCTTTAAAAAAAAGTGTAACTGCAATTTATTTTGATACTTAAAAAACAGTCTATTCTTCATAGAAATAGCAAAAGAAGGCAACATCTCTCACCTCTCATACTGCTTGTGTGGCCGAGTAGTAGACACACATTATGCAGACAGAGACTGATCTCAGCAAGCAACGCTGCTACTACTGTATTATGGAATGGCTGGTCACGCCAACGACATCCTATGCTATGCAAACTGTACATCTCCACAAAAGGACTCGAGCGGAATGCAGAATTTTTTAACATGATGGAGCAATATTATTTTTTATGGTAGTATCCGTACTCAGGAAAATTCTTACCTCCTCTTGGTAGGTAGACCTGCAGGAGCAATAAAAGGGGGGTACTGGTGCACCAATTTTGTTGCTTGGGCAATTTACTAGAGAGCTATCAATGCTTGATTGTTGAATGAGAACAGTGGTAAGAATAGAGATTTGTGTTTTGCTCTGATGTGCGCTTAGATAGAAAAAACCTTCATCGTCAATCTCCATATCCTATTCTACGAGAAGGCTTTTGATAAAAGCATGGAGTAGAGCAGGAGTAGAGGTAGCTAGTAGAGCTTCAGGATTGACGAAGGATAAGGATAATAATTGTCAAGGATTTCTACTCGACTATTATTATGAAAATGTTTGTTGCACACGAAGCCAATTGCAGCATGCTGCTACCTTATTAATTCAATACTCCCTGTTACTAATACTTGAGATAGTGAATTAGCGACAAAGCGCACTGGGTACACAATGGACAACAGTCCTATTGATACGACTACTACGAGTCGTCAACCTCGCCATTATGCTACTATTGGAATCGATGATGTTTTTTTAGAGCCTCCAAATCATCCATTCCCGAAAACATATTATTGTCTTTCACAAAACAATACGAACGGTGGTAATGATGATGATGATACAACGATTACACAATCTTTTCTATCTTCCGAAATCGTTGGTGTTCTCAAAGATAGCGCTGAGGATTTTGTTGTAAGAGAAATTGCCAGAGAAGGGCGTGCTATTCCAGGAAGAGTGACAGACGACGTCGAGAGAACAGCATTTCGAGTGGCTGATATTGTGGATATTCAAAACGAGGAAGAAATCATATTACATTCATCTCGCGAACAGAATAACAAAATTGCAAAATCTGAGAGCGCACACACTGATAGTACCAAGGACAAAACTGGCAAGGAATCAGACCCTAATCGAGTGGCTGGTTCAACGATTGAATCCAACCCATCTATACCCGAGAAAGCAGCAATGCCAGCACAGGTTGCTCCAATCACGCTATTAAAGACAGTCTTACAAGAAATATTAAAGGACGACAGATCACCAGAAGATATTTTCGAATGTTGTCAATCGCTCGAGAAAAACGCTGTGCAGCGAATGAAAGAAGCTGACTCTCATACTAGCCCCAAAGATGCACTTGATACACACGTGCTGTTTCCACCGATACCATCAGATTTTTCGAATCTAAAAAATCGTGAAGGATTGGCAGGTATTGATAGACGCGCGTTCCATGAAGCCTTTCGACGCATGTATCCACTGCTGAAGTGTGAGACAGATCACGATCAAATGAAAATATCAGCCGATGACTTCTTTGATGATCTCATACCGTTCCTGTACAATCCACAAGAAGATCTCCCGATACTCTATAAGTTCCAAAAGCAGGGTTTTACTGCAGCTTCAATATCAGAAAATAATAGACACCGCCACCAGAGAGGACGAAGTGGTAAAAGAAAGCGTGACAGGGACGACTCGGAAAATTTAGGAGTTGTAACAGTCCCCATTCTTCGACTCAAGCCTGACCTGTCCAAAGATGACCGTCGACCGATCCATCGTTTGATCGCACAGAAGAATCGTGCTTTTCAAACCAATACACTGTCTAATCATCCGCTAGAAGCTGACAACATAGAGAAAGGTGTTTGCAACGCCATTGAGATATATTGGGATTCCCGTGCGATCAAGCGGTTAAAGAAGGCCAAGCCGAATAAAGACTGCGACAATGCAAACATCTCGGAGGCCTCGGATCAGACGCCTAACACCCTATGTGTCGTCAAGAAACGAGAGAAGGAACATCTGACTACAATTACACACCTTTGTTCCGCATTGAAGTGTCGCACGAGTGATGTGGGTATGGCTGGCATCAAAGACATGAAAGCTATTACATATCAATACTGTACTCTCCGCAATGTTGGCTTGGAACGGCTTCGAAGAGCCCGTCCTATGTTGGAAGGGAAGGGCATCGAGATTGGGACTATGCGTAAGGTGGGTTTTATGCTGCAAAATGGGGATTTACAAGGGAACCGATTTCGCATTGTGATTCGAAATGTTAAGCGGGTTTATGTGCAAAAGGTCAAATCCGGCATTCCTGTCGAAGAATTTTGTTCTTGTGAGAAGGAGCATCTTCAGGAAATGTTTGAAAGAATACAACGCTCTGGATTTGTCAACTTTTATGGGGAACAGCGTGTGGGAACGCCCGGGGAGAGAGCTGAGGTTGGTGTTCGTACCTTCGACGTAGGCAGAGCCATGCTGCAAGGCAACTTTTCGGAAGCAATCGATCTATTGATGATAGGCAGAACTATCTCCTACAGCCGTGATGAAAGTGAAAATCCTTGTGAAGCACGCGTAAGACAGGCTTGGAAAGAAAGCAACGGCGATCCTGCTGCTACGCTGAAAGCTTTTCCCAAGGGTGAAAACTTGCCTCGAGAGCGTGCTGTTTTGCAGGGTTTGAAACGTTACGGAAAATCTGAGCCTCTTGCTGCCATCCAATGCCTACCATACAATGTTCGAAAGTTTTGGATTAATGCCTATCAGTCGTGGATCTGGAATGTGATGGCATCTACCAGGCTTCGCATACATGGTACATTACCTGTAGTTGGCGACTTGTTCCTGGAGGAGGGTGCGACAAACAAGAACGATGTGAAGGTGGTAAACGAAGCGAATCTCTCCTCCGTTTCCATAAGCCAAGTTGTGCTTCCACTTCCGGGATATGATGTCCGCTATCCCGAGAATGAAATTGGTGATACCTACAAGCGCTTATTGGCGGAAGAGAATATTTCCTTTGACAAAAAAGGGCCGACCGAAGGGACCGCAAAAGGTGCCTACCGAAACCTTGTGGCCAAAGCTGACAATATGGCTATGACGTTTGAAGACAAATCAGACAATCTGCGGAGCGCGTCCTCCGCGTGCATATCATTTGATCTACCATCAGGGTGCTATGCCACTATGCTGTTGCGAGAATTGATGTACAAAACAGTAGCTAGAGACTGAGAAACAACGAATCGATAGCTAGCTGCTTAGCTTATTGTTTGGATTCTTTCAGAGAGTCCAGAGAATGTTTGATGAGAAATTTGCCCATATCTTTAACAGTATCTTGAGGTGACCGCAGCGTAATGCCCAGCTCTTCTTTGAGCCTTGCTTCTGCCTCGACCTCCTTCTCGCCGATGGCAATGGCGCCACCCGAAAAGTTGGAATCATATGAAATTGCGCCTGCACCGCCAAAGTTTTCTTCCCTGCATATATCTTTGAGAATCTCGGCCACACGTTTAGATGCTAGTCGTTCTTCTGTGGATACGATGTAACGTTTACCGACTGCATTGGGCAAAGTCCCTGCTGCCACGTGAGCCTGTGCCACGTCCCGTACATCAACAAACAGTCTGCTCTGGACTTCAGATTCACCCTTGATCCATTGACCGACCAATTCGGTCGAGAATGAGCGACTCAATTCCTTAGAAGCAGGCGGACCAAAGACAAAGGATGGACAAAGTGCCACCATGGGTATATCCAACTCTTTCGAGAGGGCCCAAGCACGACGTTCACTTTCTGTCTTGGACCATTGATAGCTGGCACCCCAATTTGCTCCCAATGCCGACACAGTGTTCCAGTCATCTTTGGTGTAATAGTTCCCATTCACGGGATCTTGGCTAGTTGCTCGCACAGCTGCCATGGATGATGTCACCACCAGTTTACAGTTGGGAAACTGTCCGAGCATTTTGACCAAATCTTCAGTACCTTGGACGTTTTCCTTTGCCATTTGTACATGGTTATCTGATGGAGAGAACCACGATGCAATGTGGTACACGCAAATGGAAACTGGATGGCCATCATTGGAATTTAGTAATTTGTTGAGAGCTGCTCGCAGGGAATCCCCTCCGTCCATCATATCATAGGGCTCGACGCTCACACAAGCCTCATCTTTCCAGTAGGCCGTCTCTGTGTCGACTCGTGCTGGTCGCACCAGACATATAATCTTTTGATTCTTTTTGTCTTGTGCTTCTAGCAGTAGTTCGTGAACCACTGCCTTTCCAACATAACCGCTGGCACCAGTCACGATGGATGCCGCGAATGCGCTGACGCAACAATGATGATGTAATAGAAAGAAACATCCAACCAACATGGATAAGACAGCGAACGTTTGCTTCTGTCTTGGCATGGTTCCTTTTCGTTGTTTTCTTTCAATACGGGACGCAGATACTGTGCATGAGACTCAACAAAATAGATGTATATCCTCCCGTTGGATGTTGAAGGCAGAGAGGATCCCAGAAAGTAAAAGCTAGACCAGTAGGGAGAAAAAAAATTACTGTAATAAAACATACTCGGAGTAATAAGTGATCGAGAAGAAGTAGTTTCCTACTAGACGCACACTTCCTTTTGTTTGGCTTCAGGGTTATCAATAATTTTTTGAAAAAATGAATCAATGGCCCCTGGCGGGGGGGGTACGCCAACCACTCTTTTTTTTGGAGTTAACTCAAACCTTTACGCTCTCTTGCTAATATATGGACCTATGATAAAAGTCGTAACCTGAAATATAACCTACCAGTGACGGCCATTGGTTAAGTCCGTCGCGACCGACTTTACCTACTTTACCTGGCTACTACAGAATCTTTTGTTGGTTGCTTTGGTCCAAAAACCCTCAAATAAGCACACATTTAACCAGTGGAAGGTATTTGCGCGGAAACAAACAA
>Ga0100402_1004533_pt1 | contig 14635 bp, 15 predicted proteins | sample CryGeyme20150102_FD_80419 | JGI IMG/M metagenome (GOLD analysis project Ga0100402, IMG submission 80419) | Groundwater microbial communities from Crystal Geyser aquifers in Utah, USA - Crystal Geyser metaG 2015-0102 | ecosystem: Environmental > Aquatic > Deep subsurface > Groundwater | place...
TACATTGCTGAACATCTGCTGCATTTCCGGCGTGAGACCAAGGCGTTTTCTCGCCGTGGCAGCCGCCTCATCGAACCGCTCCGCCCCAGTGCAGCGATTATCGATTCGATCGCCTCCAGATGCGAACGCATATTGGTCAGCTGGTGCTATTTTACCGCCTCCTCCAGACCTAGCGAAACGTGCCCGTCCGAGCCCATTGGTGCATGGTGGCCGCCGCCCGCCATGCTTGCATGAAGATGCATCCCCTCTTCCGCCATCACTAGTGTCGCCATCAAACAGCCTGCCAATAATAATACTGGCATCATCAAAAGAGTTTTCTTTTTATCTATTTCCTCAACGATTTTAAAATCTATCTACTAATAGCTAATAGTTTAAAAAGCAGCGCCGCACCTAAAGCTTGCTTGCCCTTTGGCGCAATAAATGATCTGCTAAAACCAGAGCGAGCATAGCTTCAGCAATAGGAACAGCGCGAATACCCACGCAAGGGTCGTGGCGACCTTTGGTGATGATTTCTGTTTCGTTGCCATCGATATCAATGGTTGGGCGCTGCGTGATAATGGATGAGGTGGGCTTTAGGCCCATCCGCACATGGATGGTATCGCCATTGGTAATGCCGCCCAAAATGCCGCCAGCGTGATTACTTTGAAAACCATTTTTGCGAATAGCGTCACCAAACTCAGAGCCTTTAGCTGCCACACAAGCAAAGCCATCACCAATTTCCACAGCTTTAACGGCTTGAATGCTCATCATAGCCTTGGCCAAATCCGCATCAATGCGATCAAACACAGGCTCACCCAAACCCACAGGCACGCCAGTAGCTTCAACGGTGACCGATGCTCCGATGGAGTCGCCAGTTTTACGAAGTTTATCCATAAAATTTGCCATTTCAGCGGCAGCATTTGCATCTGGACAAAAGAAGGGGTTATTAGAAATTTCATCGGCAGAGAAGTTGGCAGGGTCAATACGAACCGGGCCAATTTGATCCACCCAGCCAGTGATACTCACACCTTGCGTAGCTAAAAACTTACGCGCCACCGCGCCAGCTGCCACGCGCATCGCAGTTTCGCGCGCAGATGAGCGACCACCACCACGATAATCACGGAAACCGTATTTGTGATGGAAGGTATAATCAGCATGACCTGGGCGAAACTTATCTTTGATATCGCCGTAATCTTTGCTGCGTTGGTCAGTATTACGAATCAACAAAGCAATGGGACAACCTGTGGTTTTGCCTTCAAACACGCCCGATAAAATTTCCACTTCATCGGCTTCACGGCGCTGCGTGGTATATTTAGATTGCCCGGGTTTACGTTTGTCCAAATCGGGTTGAATATCTGCTTCGGTTAAGGGTAAACCTGCTGGGCAGCCTTCCACGATAGCAACCAAAGCTGCACCGTGCGATTCACCCGCAGTGCTCACACGAAAAATTTGACCAATACTAGAACCCGACATAAATCAGATTTATTCGACGATGGGGTCGCCGGCACCAATATGGAAACCAGCATCCACATAATGCACTTCACCAGATACACCAGAAGCAAGATCAGACAATAAATATGCAGTGGTATTACCCACTTCATCAGCTGTCACATTACGACCAAGCATGGAGCCACGTGCGCTCTTTTCCATCAATTTGCGGAAATCGCCCACTGCCGATGCTGCCAAGGTGCGAATCGGACCAGCAGAAACTGAGTTCACGCGAATATTACGTTGCCCCAAATCTTGTGCCAAATAGCGGGTAGATGCTTCCAAAGCAGCTTTGGCTACGCCCATCATGCCGTAACCAGGCACAGCACGCTCAGCGCCCAAATAGGTCATGGTAACCATGCTACCACCATCATTCATGATATTGGCTGCGCGTTTGGCGCAGGCCACAAAGGAATAAGCGGAGATATTCATCGCCAATTCAAAATCAGCGCGCGTAGTTTCCGAAAAAGGATTGCGAAGCGCATCTTTGTTGGCAAAGGCAATGGAGTGAACCATAAAATCCATCTTGCCCCATTTGGCTTCAACTTTGGCAAAAAAATCATCCATTTGCGCGTCATCAGCCACATCCATGGATTCAATAATGCTGGCATTTACTTTTTGCGCCATTGCACGAACGCGTTTTTCCAATTGTTCACCAAGAAAATTGACGCCCAACTCTGCGCCTTCACGGTGGCAAGCTTGCGCTACGCCCCAAGCAATGGATTTATCGTTGGCCAATCCAAGAATCAGCCCTTTTTTTCCTTCAAGAATCCCCATGAAATCCCCTTTTTTAACTTATAACAGTATAAATATTTTGTTGCATAATAGCAGTATGTAGCAAATTTTCATCTAAAGTTTCAAGGCTTCCAGCCAATGAAGCCCTCCAAAAGTGAAAGACCAGCTTGTTGACTTTTCTCGGGGTGAAACTGCACGCCTAGAATATTGTCTTTACCCACAGCTGCAGCAAACGGGTAGCTGCCATACGAGCAGGCCGCCAATAAATGTTCAGGATTGCGTGGGGCGCAGTAATACGAATGCACATAATACACTTGCTGACCTGCGGTGTTTTTAAGCACAATATGTTCATTCCCCTGCGGCAATACCACGTCATTCCATCCCATATGCGGGATTTTAAAACCCTGTTCAATCAGCAAATCTGGAAACGCTTTTACTTCACCTTCAATCAAACCCAAACCAGCATGCACACCAAACTCATACGAGCGGGTCATCAACACCTGCATCCCCAAACAAATGCCCAAGAAAGGCGTGCCTGTAGCTATCGTAGCTGTAAGTGCGTCGGCCATGCCTGTTTCACGCAGGGTTTGCATACAATCACGGAATGCACCTACGCCGGGCAAGACGATGCGCTCGTAATTCTTAATGGCATCGGCATCTTTCACCAGATCAACTTTGCCACCCACTTTTTCCAAAGCTTTGGCTACGGAGTGTAAGTTACCCATGCCATAATCAATCAAACCAATCATGGATTATAAGGTACCTTTGGTGCTTGGAATGCCGCTTTGACGCGGATCAGCTTCAACGGCCATGCGCAAAGCGCGGCCAAAAGCTTTAAAGATAGTCTCAGCAATATGGTGGTTGTTTAAGCCACGGATGGAGTCGATGTGTAAGCTAATGCGAGCATGATTGACCACAGCTTGAAAAAATTCTTTCAACAAATCGACATCAAATTTGCCAATCATCGCTTTGGGAAATTGCACATGATATTCCAAATCGGGACGACCAGACAAATCCAAAACAACCCGCGATAGCGCTTCATCAAGAGGCACATAAGAATGACCATAGCGGACAATTCCAGATTTATTACCCAAAGCTTCAGACAACACTTCGCCGATACAAATACCGATATCTTCTACGGTGTGGTGATCATCAATATCAATATCGCCTTTGGCCAGAATATCCATATCAATCAAACCATGGCGGCAAATTTGTTCCAGCATATGGTTAAGAAAAGGAAGCGGCGTGTTTAAGGAACTCTTGCCTGTGCCATCAAGATTGATGGAAACTTTAATCTGTGTTTCCTTGGTATTACGCTCAATGCTCGCCACTCGACTCATGCCAAAATCTCCTTCATTGCCATTATAAATGCTTCATTTTCTTCAACTTTACCAATGGTGACGCGCAAACATTGGCGCAACAAAGGATGATAGCTATGCATATTCTTAATCAGAATGCCTTTTTCTAACAATTGTTCAAATACCGTATTGGCATCATCAACGCGAAACAACAAAAAGTTTGCTTCAGAAGCAAACACTTCCACGCCTTTCATGCTTTTCAGTTTTTTTGCAACCTTTGTCCGCTCATCTTTAATGATGGACACTTGCGCATCAAATAAGGCCGAATGGTCCAAGAAAAACGAAGCAGTAGATTGGGTTAAGCTATTAATATTATATGGCATTCTCACCTTATTCAAATGGGCAATCACATCCGCGTCACCCACAAGGTAACCTAGGCGCAGCCCAGCAAAGCCCATTTTAGAAAATGTGCGCAATACCAACACATTTTTACCCACAAGCGACAAATGATCATGACTTGCAAAAGGGAAATATGCTTCATCAATCACTACCATACCGCGGAAATATTCAGCAATCTTTTTCACTGCCTCAAATGACCACATATTGCCTGTTGGGTTGTTCGGGCAGGCTAAAAACACAATGGCAGCTTTCTCACGTGTACACGCTTTTAAAAAACGATCCGGATTCAAATCAAAGTCAGCAGTGAGGGAAACAGATGCTGTATCTCGGCGCAGCCAGCGTGAGACCGTATCATACATCACAAAAGTTGGTGCAGGCGTTAAGCAGGCCCCTTTATCTGCTGCTAGCAGCAACATCTGTATAATTTCATCCGAGCCATTGCCCAATAAAATTTGCTCAGGCGACACACCATCACGCGCTGCAATTTTTTCACGCAACGCCAGCATACTGGCATCGGGATAACGGTTCACATGCGTCTGCGATAAATGCGCAGCCCAATGAATACGAAACTCTTCAGGCAGCTCAAATGGATTTTCCATGGCATCCAGCTTAATGAGGCCATCACTATCTTGCACATGATACGCCGACAATGAGCGTATATCAGATCGAATCATGATTTATCCTTTATTGTTGTGCGCTAAACGCAATTCAAGCGTCAAGGCATGGCACTGCAAACCTTCGCGGTGCGCCAGATGTGCTGCTGCAAAACCAATAGCAGCCACACCTTCTGGGGTGGAGCGAATGATACTGGTGCGTTTTTGAAAGTCATACACACCCAAAGGAGATGAAAAACGTGCCGTACGGTTAGTAGGCAACACATGGTTAGGACCTGCAATATAATCGCCCAAAGCTTCCGGCACAAAATGGCCCAAAAAGATGGCACCGGCATGTTTAATCTTCGGCAACATCGCATCGGGATCGTCCAAAGCTAATTCCAAATGCTCAGGCGCAATGATATTCACAGCTTCTGCTGCTTCATCGAAATCAGAGACCAAAATCAACGCGCCATGTGCCTCAACCGAAGCTCTAGCAATGGCTGCGCGCGGCAACACTTGCAAATGTTTTTCAATGGCTTCATCCACAGCATCAATCAAGCCAGCATCGGTGGTGATAAAAATACTTTGTGCCGCTTCATCGTGTTCGGCTTGCGATAAGAAATCTGCTGCCAACCATTCCGGATGACCACCATCAGCCACCACAACAATTTCAGATGGACCAGCAATCATATCAATGCCACAGGTACCAAACACTTGGCGTTTGGCAGCGGCCACAAATTTATTTCCTGGACCAACAATTTTATCCACAGCAGGGATGGTTTCCGTGCCATACGCAAGCGCCGCAATGGCTTGCGCACCACCAACTGCAAAACCAAGTTCTACGCCAGAAACAAAAGCTGCAGCCAAAACCAAATCGTTCATCTCACCAGCTGGTGTTGGCACCACCATCACAATCTTTTCCACACCAGCTACGAAAGCAGGCACAGCATTCATCAATACTGAAGATGGATAAGCAGCTTTTCCGCCTGGTACATACAAACCCACGCTGTCCAAAGCCGTCACTTTCTGACCAAGTGATAAGCCAGCATCATCGGTATACATCCAATCTTTTTGCACTTGGCGTTCATGATAAGCACGAATACGATCCACTGCTAATTGCAGCGCATCACGATCTTCTTGGGACACATCTTTCCACGCCTGTTCCATGCGCGCACGAGTGATGACCATATTTTCAGTCGTGCAATCCCAACCATCAAATTTGGCTGTGTATTCACACAACGCTGCGTTGCCGCGTTTTTTAACATCGGCCAAAATATCGCCCACAAGGTTTTGCACATCAGCGCCGGTATCGGTTTCACGGGATAGCAAAGCATCCAACTGCAATTTATAATCAGCTTGTTTGGAGTTTAAGCGCAAAATTTTACTCACGATTTTTTTTCCTCTCTCTCTTTTACGGCCTGACGCAAATGGTCAATCACGGCTTGTACAGGTTCTTTTTTGGTGACAAAACTGGCTGGGTTGGCAATCAAACGGCTGGAGATATCAAACAAGGTGCTTTCCTCAATCAAACCATTGGCTTTAAGGGTACTGCCTGTTTCCACCAAATCCACGATACGGTCAGCCATGCCCACAAGTGGCGCTAGTTCCATACCACCATACAAATGGATGATATCCGCTTGCAGGCCTTGTTCGCGATAGTATTGCTCAGCCAAATAATCATATTTGGTGGCAATACGAATCCTACCACCAAAAGCAGCCGACTTTCCTGATTCCACAGCTTCTTTTGGCCCACAAACACACAAACGACACTTACCAATTTGCAAATCCAATGGCTCAAACACATGAGGCCTATGCTCAAGCAATAAATCACGGCCTGAAATACCCAAATCCGCCGCGCCGCGCTCCACATAAGTGCACACATCCGCAGCACGGATAATCAGATAGCGAATATCAAAACCAAACCAGTTTTTTGGGCCGTCCACCATCAGCTTGCGTGTGGTTTGCACATCTTCTTCAGGCATCAAGCCAGCAAATTCAAGCAAAGGCAGCGTTTGCTCAAGAATACGTCCCTTGGACAAGGCGATGGTTAATATGGCTTGCTCAGACATGGTTACTTATATCCCTTCGCTACACTTTTATTCTTATACGCATTTTTAAACATACTGGCGCTCAATATTGGCGCCCAATCCGCGCATTTTCTCTTCAATACGTTCATAACCACGGTCGATATGATACACCCGCGAAATCACTGTTTCGCCTTGGGCGGCAAGCCCTGCCAACACCAATGATGCTGAAGCCCGTAAATCGGTAGCCATCACAGGTGCGCCCGATAACGCTTTGATACCTTTGACAGCAGCGGTATGGCCATCAAGCTGAATGTTTGCGCCCATACGCACCAATTCTTGCACATGCATAAAACGGTTTTCAAAAATCGTTTCCGAAATCAGCGATGTACCTTCAGCCACACACATCATGGCCATAAATTGCGCTTGCAAATCAGTTGGGAATCCTGGATGCGGCATGGTATGAAAATTCACTGCCTTTAAGCGCCCTTGGCTAGCACAACGAATCCAATCCTTTCCTGTTTCCACAATCGCGCCAGCTTCTTTGACCCGCGCTAGAAATGCATCCAACATTCTAGGGTCGGTATCGGTCACTGTCACATCACCCTGGGTAATCAAACCAGCAGCCAGATAAGTGGCTGTTTCAATACGGTCGGCAATGGTATAAATATCCCCACCACTTATACTATTCACGCCTTGAATGGTGATGCGATCAGTGCCATCGCCTTCAATCTTGGCGCCAAGGGTGCGCAATGAGTCAGCAAGGTTGACCACTTCAGGCTCGCGCGCAGCATTTTCAATGACTGTCTCACCATCGGCAAGCACAGCAGCCATCATCAAGTTTTCAGTTCCAGTTACCGTGACCTGGTCAAAAACAATACGTCCGCCTTTTAATCCGTGTGGCGCTTTGGCAATGACATTACCATGAGAAACTTCAATAGTTGCGCCCATCACTTCCAAACCCTTGAGATGCAAATCAATGGGACGCGCACCAATAGCGCATCCACCTGGCAAACTCACAGTTGCTTGACCAAAACGCACCAGCAATGGGCCAAGCACTAACGAGGATGCGCGCATGGTTTTCACCATTTCATACGGGGCTTCGGGGCGATTGGCTTTACGTGTGTCGATATGCAGACAATTTTGGTCGTCATAAGCTACTTCAGCGCCCTGCCAAGCCAACAAATTGGTCATGGTAGAGATATCGTTAAGGTGTGGGATACGATGTAAAGTAACGGGGCCATCGGCAAGAATCGCAGCAGCAAGCAAAGGCAGGGCTGCATTTTTTGCACCACTGCTTTCCACCGTACCGACGAGCGGTGTTCCGCCCTGAATTACAATATTTTCCATCCATCACCACCTTCATAAAGAGGCGCAGGGTAACGTCATCAAGCTATACTCACAAGCAAGCTCGTCCTCAAAGTGCAGCATCAACGCCGTAAAGCTGAGAACATTTGCCTCAATGGAATTGAAAACATACATTTGGGGAAAATTACCAGTGTGCCCTGATGCGCTCATTCATCATGCCTGCACCCTATACCGCAGCTTTTAAGGAGAACGAACACCATGAATCATTTACAGCAAGTCATTGAAAAAGCATGGGATACACGCAACGAGTGGGACATGCACAATGTTACTGCAGAAATTCGTGAATCTATCGAGCAAGCCATTAATCTACTCGACGCAGGTGGCGTCCGCGTTGCTGAGCGCAAAGCAGATGGCACATGGCACACCAATGAATGGCTTAAAAAAGCAGTACTTTTGTTCTTCAAAATTCACGATAACCAAGTGATTCATGGCGCTGGCACCACCTATTACGATAAAGTGCCACAAAAATTCGCTGATTGGGGCGAAGACATGTTCCGCAAAGGCGGCATGCGCGTAGTCCCCAACGCTACAGTTCGTAAAGGTACTTATATTGCTCCCAAAGTGGTGCTGATGCCTTCGTATGTAAATATAGGCGCTTATGTCGATGAAGGCACCATGGTAGACACATGGTCAACTGTAGGCTCATGCGCGCAAATTGGTAAAAACGTGCATTTATCAGGCGGCGTAGGCATCGGCGGTGTGCTCGAGCCATTGCAAGCCACACCAACTATTATTGAAGACAATTGTTTTATTGGCGCACGCTCTGAAATCGTTGAAGGTGTCATCGTTCGCGAGGGTTCAGTGATTTCAATGGGTGTGTATATCGGCAAATCCACTCGCATCGTCAATCGCGCCACTGGGGAAATCACCTATGGTGAAGTACCGCCTTATTCAGTAGTTGTATCTGGCTCAATGCCTGGAGCTTCTGGCGGACCAAACCTTTACTGCGCTGTAATTGTAAAGCAAGTAGATGAAAAAACACGCTCTAAAACTGCAATCACAGAATTATTGCGCGAATAAATAAAATTTGACGGAAAATCTTGAAAACCGCTATGCCAAAAAGCAGTTGAAAGGTTTTCTTGGTTTTTCGAGAATTTGATGGCTATATTTCGAACTCTTAATCTTTTTTAATGCAAAAAGAATGTTTCACCGTGGGGGAAAAAATCATGTCCAATTTGAATGAAGATAAGCAACCAGAGACACCAGTCCAAACCAATAAAGGGGCTGGCAATGTTGAGCAAATTCGTGAAATCTTGCTAGGCTCAAAAAGCGGCATGCATGACAAGAGCTACGGCTCAGGACAAATTCTTCGCGAACTTGAAAAGCGCTTCGACCGACTTGAAGATCGTGTAAACAGCGAAAACCGTACCCTACGTAGTGAAACCAACAGCCGTTTGGATGCCTTGGAATCTTATATCAAAGAAGAAATAGAAAGCATGCAAGATGTGATTTCAAATGAGCGCAAAGAGCGCGAAGAAAACCAAAGCAGCGTCAACGAAAAAATTGCCAAAGCTTCTGCTGAAGCTGATCGCAAACACAGTCTTGCTTTGGAAAAAATCAATCAAAGCAAAGCTGAGTCTCGCAATAGCATGCTGGATCAATCCAAATCATTACTGACTGAAATCCAAGTGGTTCGCGATACACTCACCAGTGCTATCAACCGCTCACATGATGAACTGCACATGGATAAAACGGATCGCAAAGCTTTAGCCAATATGTTTAATGAACTCGCACTTAGCCTTAATGGTGAGTTTGATGTGACCAGACATGGAGATAAATACTAAGGCCAAACAAAACTTTTATGAGCAATACCGATAATAATACGCTTGAAGAAAAACAATTTTCATACAAAGCCAATGAAGTCGTGAATACTACTGATAGCGATGACAATGAAAAAACGATGGAGCAACTTCGTGATTTACTTTTTCACGAAGAACTCTCACGCATTGGCAATCTTGAGCAACAACTCAATAACCTTAATATTTCACCCGAAACGATTGCCAAGGTATTGGCTGAGGCTGTCCGTGTGCGCTCTGAAGATAATGATGATTTGGCTAATGCCTTATCTTCAACCATTGAAAACTCAGTAAAATCATCGGTTGCACGTAACCCACAAGCGCTATCCGATGCACTTTTCCCAGTGATGGGCCCTGCTATTCGCAAATCCATCAACAACGCCATTGAATCCATGTTGCAATCACTCAACCAAACCCTTGAGTATGGTTTTTCTATGCAAGGTTTACGCTGGCGCTTTGATGCCTTTCGCACCAAAAAGTCATTTGCAGAAATTGTATTACTCAACACTCTGGTTTACCGCGTGGAGCAAGTGTTTCTCATTCACAAAGAAAGCGGCGTGTTGTTACACCACTGCTCATTTGATAATGTTAAAAACGAAGATGCAGATGTGGTATCAGGCATGCTCACTGCAGTTCAAGATTTCATCAAAGACTCTTTCTCTGAAAATTCCGATCAAAATGTAGAAACCCTTCGTCTCGGAAACTTGGAAATCATCATTCAACAAAGCCCCGACTTGGTATTGGCTCTGGTCAATCGTGGCAACGCACCTCGCGCGCTCTACAGCAGCGCTGTAGAAACACTAGAAGGTTTGCAACAACAATACTTTGACGCCTTGAAGAGTTTCAACGGCGATACCTCTGTGTTTGAATCTACAGGTCCAGTCCTTGATCAACTCATGGTAGTAGATTACGGCAGCAGCGGTAAAAAAGCATCCTTGCTTAAACCCATTCTGGCAGTGTCATTTGTGTTCATCGCTATATTCGGTTGGATTGCCTACGACATTTACGAAGAAAATGACAGCAAAGCTCGATGGAATGCTTATATTGACCAATTGAATGTACAACCCGGCATAATAATTGCCCGTCACCAAGTCATTGATGGTATCCACACCCTTACCGGACTTCGTGACCCATTAAGCGTTGACCCCATTTCTTTATTAGCGCAACACGGTCTTGATGACAATGATGTTTCATTATTGCTTCAACCCTACAGTGCAGGGCAACAGGATTTTATTCTCACTCGCATCAAGAAACTTATACAACCACCTGAAAGTGTTCAATTAAGCTTTGAAAATTCAGTACTTTATTTGGTCGGTACTGCCGAACCACGCTGGGTTGAAATGGCACAATACCGGGCCGCATTTGTTGATGGTGTTTCATCTGTGGATGTATCTGGCATAAATTCATTGTTTGAACGCATCAAAGCAGCCCTTAATCCGCCAGCAACAGTGACCTTAACACTGACTGCCGAGAGCAAAGTGGTTGCAATAGGTGAAGCCACTGAAAGTTGGGCGCGTGATGCTGCGCACAATATCTTGCAATTTACCGAAGTGAGCGATTACAACCAACAAGAATTAGTACTGGTTGATTCGCCTGAATATTTACTCCAACAAGCCAAAGAACTACTGACTCCGCCAAGTGAAGTGAAACTATCGGTAACAGCTGAGAAGATTCTCACTGCTGCTGGAACTGCTCAAGAGGCATGGATTAATGAAGCTCACAACAAAGTAAAAAGCATCACGCACCTTCAAGGATATGATGATTCAAAGCTTGAAGCTTATAAAGCGGCTGCAGTTATTCCTGTTGACAACGATGCGTTGATTTTAAAAAGAGCTATTGCTTATTTGGTCCCACCGGCCACAACTGAACTCACCTTTGCCAAAGGTACACTTCGCTCGCAAGGAAATGCCAGTGAACGTTGGATTCGTCGCGCCTTGAACAACGCCACCAAGGTTGAAGGTGTTAGCAAGTATGATTCCGATGTAAAACCTTTAACCGATGCACAAATTTTAGCGGAAGCAATCAAACTGCTTCAACCGCCAGCCAGCGTCACATTGACTTACAAAACTGGTATACTCAGCGCGACTGGCTCCGCAACAAAAGATTGGATCAACAAAGCAGAAAACGAGTTTGTCGGCGTTGATAGTATTCATAGTTTTTACACCACCAACTTGACCCACCCTGAATAATCGATGGGCTTTTCCCAAGCGTCAAAATTTTTCTTCTCAACGCCTGCTAAACGCCGTAACATTAATCACTGAGAAAATGCCTTAAAGGCAAGGCTTACCCATCCCCAAACATGTTGCGAGGAAATGAATGATTCAGAAAAAGATCTGTATACTAGGCGCTGCTGGCGTGGGTAAAACCAGTCTTACAGCGCGATTTGTATTCAGTAAATTTTCTGACAAATACCTCTCCACCATGGGTGTAAAAATAGACCGCAAACAAGTTGAAGCCAGCGGGCAAGTGGTAAACATGATGCTCTGGGATATTCATGGTGAAGAATATAAAAAAATACCAACCAGCTATCTGCGTGGCGCTTCAGGCATTGTCACAGTTATCGATGGCACCCGCCCCAATACAGTCAATGTAGCACACAAAATTTTACAACGCGTCAACGAAGAGCTTGGTACGCTTCCAAATATTTTTCTCATTAACAAATCCGATCTAGAAGATGATTGGAATATCAGTGATGCCATGATTCAAACACTTCGTGATTCTGGTGCCCCTGTTTATTTAACCAGCGCAAAAAGTGGCGACAATGTTGAATCGTCATTCCTTCAGCTCGCCGAGATGCTATTAAACCCATGAACCCACAACCATGAATGTTCAACAAGTTCCCGACATTATTTTCAGTACCATCGCCAAAAACAGCTTTCAAGCCTTAGCACCAGCTTGGTTTGAAATCAAAACTAACAGCGAAGAAATCCTAAATGTCGGCGGCGAGTGGCAACATTACTTTTTAGAGCAGCCAGTTGCTGGTCAAGATGTCAGCCAAGCATGCGAAATGCTGATAGGCATGTTACCGATGACTGAAAACTTTGAGCTGCCCCAGATGCAATTACTTGAACATTGCTATACAGATATATTTGCCATTCACGATACAAATAGTGATTGGTTACTATTTTGCGATGTCACTGAGAAAACGAATCAACTACAAACCTACCAACAAACATCCAATGATTTAATTCTCATTAAAGATCGCTTAAGTCGCACATTGAACCGTTATGTTGGCCAAGAAGTGAGCGAGCGTGTAAACAAAGGCGAATTGAAATTTGATGCCGCAGGCGAACGTCGTGAAATCTCAACGTTGTTTGTCGATATTCGTGGCTTTACACCCTTTAATGAATGCAATGATGCCCAAGTCGTGATGCAAACTCTAAATGCCTACATGAATTGCATGCTTGATTCGATTATGGGAAATGCGGGCATGGTTGATAAAATTATTGGGGATGGCGTGATGGCTGTATTTGGTGTGCTACCCAGCCAAAATCACTATACCCACGATGCATTTTCAGCAGCCCAACAAATTCAGACCGCAGTGGCACAGCTCAATGAGCAACGGCTTCAAGCAGGCTTGGATATTCTCGGAGTTGGCGTAGGTATTGCTACTGGTGAAGCTGTATTGGGCATATTGGGAACACACGAACGCCGTGCGTTTACTGCCATTGGCCGCCATGTCAATTTGGCAGCGCGTTTAGAGTCCAATGCACGTAAGGGAGAAATCCTTATGGATGAAGCAACATATATTGCGTTGGAAAAGCCTCATGCACTCATAGCAGTTACATTGGCGCTTAAAGACATTGGTGAGACACAAGCTTATGCCTTGCTTAGCAACTCTTAAACCTCATTACTCCAACATATCCGCTAAATATAAATCAACATTCCGAACATTCACTTTATAATAGCTTCCCGCCTTACTCTCAATAATTTCAGCACTGACAAGTTTTTTGATTTCACGTGTAATGGTTTCACGCTGACAGCTCAAAAGCTTTCCCAACTCAGCATGGCTTGGCAAATGAACTACAATTTCGTCTTGATGACCTGCATGTTGTTCAGTGAGTGTTTTGATATATCGACACAGTTTGGATCCGATATTTGGTTGTCCCAGTCTGCACACCACCTCATGCGTGCGCAAATAACGGCGCATAAACAAAGCAGCGATACGCTGCAAAAAATCATGATCTTTGATTTTCTCTGCCAACAACGAAGCCTTAATTTCTCTAAGGTGACTATCTTGCGTAGCTACCACTGTTGCAGTTCTGGCTTTGAGCCCAAATAAAGCCAATTCGCCAACCAAATCACCTGGCATCAATGCATAAAGGGATGTCTCATGCCCACTACCTGAAATGATGCGAACATTAAGCTCACCAGCAACAATGAAAAAAGCACTCTCACGGTGTTGGTCACCTTCATACAGCAACAAATCACCTTTATGCAGATAAACATCTTTTGCACCGGGAAAATCTTCGCTACTAAATCCTTCGTTGAGTATAATACTGTTCATGCTGGCCCCTGGCAGATAAAAATTTTGGCAATATTTCCAAAACTAAGAAGGGCAAATGTATCTTTAAAACCCATGTCTGATTGTGACAATTATTACAACGAAATTTTAACTACATAATTATAGTTCGGCCAGCTTTCACCCAAGGGGTATTATAAAGTTCATGATTATGATTGCAGATGATGAGGGTGACGTATTAGACACGTTGAAATCCATTCTAGAACTGCATGATTTTCAAGTGATTGCTTGCCCTTCTGCCGAATCAGCTTTGGAACAATATGATTTACATCGTGGTTTTATTTCAGCTGTCATCAGTGATTATCATTTGGCCAGCATGAATGGATTGCGACTACTTCAAGAGATCCAGCAGCAACAATCATCAATTCGTGCCATACTCATTTCGAGAAACCCTCCGCAAAACATGCCTGAAAGTATTAAGTTATTCAAA
>Ga0100402_1004535_pt1 | contig 14627 bp, 8 predicted proteins | sample CryGeyme20150102_FD_80419 | JGI IMG/M metagenome (GOLD analysis project Ga0100402, IMG submission 80419) | Groundwater microbial communities from Crystal Geyser aquifers in Utah, USA - Crystal Geyser metaG 2015-0102 | ecosystem: Environmental > Aquatic > Deep subsurface > Groundwater | place...
CACGCCCTGGTCGCCTTGGTACGACCGGACCGTGGTCAGCGAGGCGAACGGCGAGCGCTGGTTTTGCGACGAGGCCGAAGCCGTCGCTGCGGGCTGGCGCGGAGCTCGGTTTCGATGATGCGCCTGTTGACTGGATTTGCGCCTATCCGGCCGGTCGTGGGCTGTTGACGACTCGCGCAGGAGCCGCCGTTCGCGGCTGCGAAGCCCAGGACAGCGTGTCGGGCGGCCTCTGCGCCAACATCTGTCGATCTCCAAGTGTGGTGGATTGATTACGAGTAAGCCGCCAGCAGCACCAGAACCCATCGCGAATTCCGCGGGAAGGCCGCCGTCTCGCCGAAAATGGTTGGCCCAGTCTGCGTGGCCGCTTCAACGTCTCGTCAGCGCCGTCGGCCAAGGCGTCGGCAACCTCTCGCGCAAAGACTCTATTGATCAGCGCGATCGTCATTCCCTCCCAACCCCCATCATGAATCCTCGTAGCTGCGCTTTATCAACGGAAGCGCCTTTTCGAGGTCCTCGGACTTCGAGAGTGTGATTTCTAAATCACCCGTCCCGAAATGGCCAACATTCGAGACGTCTCGCAAGAAACCCGGGACAAGCGTGACAGTGGCAGGATCGACCTTGACGAAGACGTTGATCCGACCCGTCGTCGGTCGAAACTCCACGCAGGCGAAGTTGGACACCTCCGGCAACCGGGGTTTCTGCTGATTTTGATGCCTTGGTTGGCGCTGAAGGCACGTCGGTGTCTTAGGAGGGGCCGATCGCGCCCCGTTCAGCGGGCGACGCCCCCGCCTCCTGGGCCTTTCGGCGTCATGCGGGCAGACTCCGCCCGTCGAGCCAGCACCAGCGCTTCATGTTATAGGCCATGTTGGTCAGCATCACGGTCGCGGTGGCGCGGGCGATGCCGATGGTGCGGATCACGAGGCCCATCGGTCCCTTCTGGTGGGCGAAGGGGTGCTCGACATGGGCGCGCACCGTGGACTTCTTCGCGTTGGCGCGCGCGGTATGCTTGGGCATCGGCTTGCCCTTGGGCTTCTTGCGGTGGATGCGGCTGAGCTTGCCGATGCCCGCGAGGAACCGCTCGTTCTCGGCCGAGCGGTAGGCGCTGTCCGCCCAGACGTCGGAGGCGGTGTTGTTGGAGTCGATCAGCCCCTCGCGCAGCCGCGCCCCGTCATGGGCGGCGGCGTCGGTGACCTTCGCCCGGCGAATGATCCCGTGGCGGCGGTCGATGGAGATGTGGGACTTGTAGCCGAAGGCGGGGATGGCGATGTCGATCTGCGGCTTGCCGTCGGCGGCGGGCCTGGCCTTGGAGTACTTCATCGTCCAGCGTGCGTCGGTGTCCTTCTGGCGCGCCTTGGCGGGCTTGTCGGGCCAGATGTCCGCGGCCTTGTCGCCCGCCTTGATGCGCGCCTTCTCGGCCTCGGTATTGCGCTGGCGGGGGGCTGCCACCAGCGTGGCGTCGACGATCTGGCCTGCCATCGGCAGATACCCCGCCTCGGTGATGGCGCGGTCGAGCTTTGCAAACAGCGCGTCCAGCGCGCCTACCGCGATCAGCGCCTCGCGGAAGTCCCACAGGGTGTTGGCGTCGGGGACAGCGTCACCTGGACCGAGGCCACAGAACCGCATCCAGCTCAGCCGGTCGGCCACCAGGAACTCGGTCTGCGCCAGCGACAGACCGTGCATGGCCTGCAGCACCAGCATGCGGAACTTCAGCACCGCATCGAACGGCGGTCGCCCGCCCTTCGAGCGGTCCCGTGGCCCCTGCGCGGCGACAAGCTCGGCGCGGAAAATCTCAAAATCGACCGTCGCGGCGAGCTTCTCGAGCGGGTCGCCCCGCTTCGAAAGCTGCCGAAGCCGATGCTCGACGTCCCAGAACCCAGCCTGCCGACCTGCCATGCCCGCCTCGCCCGCCATCCCATCAACAAGATGGAATCACGCCAAAGCGCCCAGGGCCAGAGGTTTCCGGAAGCGTCCAGTTCTTGATGCGCTTGAAGGCGATATAGAAGCGCAGCGTTGTTTCCTGCACATCGTCGCCCAACGCCAGCAGATACGCTCGGAGTGCCTCGTAGCGGTCGCGCATGCCGGGGTCGAGCTCTTCGATCACCGTGCCGATAGTCTTGTAGCGGCCTGAGGAACCCCCTGGCTCAGCGGCGCTGGAAGGCTTAGTGTCGGCTGGCCCGGCTTTCACAGATGTCGCCGCAACGAGATCGAGCATCAGGAGATCGGCGCCGAAGCGGCGATAACGGATCAACTCGATGTTGCGCTGCATCTGCTTGACCGCGTGGTCGTCGTATTTGTTGAAATCACCGGCGATGCAGATCAGGCGCGGCGCGGACCAATCGACCGCCTCAGCTTCCTTCTTGCCGAGCTTTTCCAGCACAAGCCACTGGAAATCCTTGCGATGGTCCATCAGCCAGTCGAGATAGAACAGGCCCTGGTTGATGACGTTCTCGTTCACCGAGCGCTTGTATTCGAGGATCACCGGGCAACCGTTCTCGTCGAGCCCCAGCGTGTCGATCCGCGCGCCATTGCTGGTGGTGAATTCGCTGGCCAGAAAGCGCACGCCAAGCAGCGCTTCGAGGTTCCGCTCGAAAAGGGTCTGCAAGGATTTCTCGATCGTGTCGGTCGTGCCGGAAAGCTCGGAAACGCCGCTCTGGCCGATGCGAAAGAGCTTGATGTCGGACATGGGCGGGCCTCAAGGAACGGGTGATTTTGTCCCTGCGGGGACAACCTTCAATGCGAACAGAAGGCCATCAACAACGTTGAGGGCACCCTGGACCTCATGACTGGTCACGGCGGGCACGCCCCCGTGAGAGAGCTTGTTGAAGAGGATCGACGTGTACATGTCGATCGCGGCGAGCGGCACGTCGTAAGTCCCTTTCGCCTTGGTGGTGCTGAACTCTTTCGCAGCTGTCAGCAAATCGCTGGCTGGCGTTTTGTCCGGAAGCTGCTGATACGCGACCAAAACTTTCTTGGTCTCACAGAACTCCCGCAGGGCCAGTTCGACGGCTATGCGTGCATAGTTGCCAGCGGCGTTGACGTGACCCTGTTTTAGAAAGTTTCGGCCGTCAGAGATCACATCAGCAGCAGCACTGGACGTGGCAAGCGAAACAACCGGCGCTTTCGTCGGATCGTCATCGGAATGGATTTTCGCGTAGTTCCAGAACTTGTCGGCCTTGTGCCGCCGCTGATAGGCACGCGCCATCTCGAACCAGACACGATCATGGGTAAGCAATACGATCTGCCAGTCCTTGAACTGGTCTGCCAGAACGTCAATGACCGGCAGGCGGTTTGATTGATCCAGCCCGATCAGCACGTCATCCAGTACAATCAGCCGCGGGGTGTCAACTTGCAACGGACCCGCGCAGATTTTGCGTCCAGTAAGATAAATCGCAAGCGCCAAAGCAGAAAGGCGAGCTTCGTTCAGAAACAACTGAGGTCGATCAACAGATTGCCCACGGAATTTGAGTTCGACGTCAACCTTGCGCGTTTCAATTCTGTCCTTGGGAGGGATCGTCACCTTGTCTGTGTACGTCAATCCCGGAACAGTAAGTGAGACAATTTCTATGTCTTCCCAACCAAGGCACTTAAGCATGGGGACAATTTCTGGGAGGATCGCTGAAAGAGCGTCGCGCAGACCCTGATTGATTGATGGCAAGAGCTTGCGCACCGCAGGTGCGTCTCTCTTTCCCAGACGCAACCTACCCCGAGCAGCAACGTCGAGTATACGTTGAACTTCGAGCCATAAGTCGAAGAGGCGACGCTGCTTTCCATCATGCAAAACCTCGAAGTCGCGCAATAATACGTTGATGCAGACATCGAATAGATTTACCGGTCCATCGCCGTGGCGATAGTTCGTTTCGAGAAGCGACCGGTAATCGAGAATGGCTTTCCGGTAGGCGGCGTTCTTGACGCGGTCGTCAGCGGCGGGCGCGATATCGACGGGGTGCCGAGCGGTTGTCCATTCGGCAGCGAGCTTGCCGTCGTCGAACTCGACGGTGATCTTCAATCCCGTATTGGGCTGCCCCGAGAAAACATTCTTCAGCCCGAGCAACCGTTCCTTTCGGGCTTGCGGACCACGACGGGCGACGGAGAAAAACTCATCCAGCGCGTGGAACACAGATGACTTGCCCGCGCCGTTCTCGCCGTAGACCAGCAGGTTCTTGCCGTCGAGATGGAAGGTGACGGGTTCCGGGCCGGCGAAGGCCCGGAAGTCGCAGAGGGTGAAGGATTTGATGCGCGGCGGGGTGACGGCGGGAGCGGCGGCAACCAAAGCGGCGGCGGGGACTGCGGCGACCTGCGCGGCAGGAGCTGGGTCGGCGTCGGTCATTCCCGGCCCTCAATGATGCGGACAACGTCGAGGGTGGCGAGGTCGGAGAGCATGGTGCGCAGGCGCGCGCCGGGCACGAGGTGGGTCGCCGCGAAGCTTTCAGCCGCCTTCACCAGCGCCGTGCTTTCGAGGCCTGCGAGTTTGCCGAGCCCCGCCTTCTCCGCCTCGTCGAACAGCGTCAGGCCGCGGGCGTGGAGATCGTCCTTGAAGAAGAGTTCATAGACGAAGCCGTTGAGGAGTTGTTCGAGGCGGTTGTCGGCGCGTTCAAGTTGAAGGCCGACAATAGTATCGATACTTGACCGCTCCGCTTCTGTCGCTCTGTTTGGGATAGGGACTTGCTGCATATAGTCACTGAAAGCCCGCAGATATCCTCCACGAATACGGTTGGAGATCTGGCCATAGAGCCACTCAACCAAACTCGTGTTGAGAAAACCTGTAAGCCATCGTTGATCGGTCGGGATGAAATAGCAGGTGTTTGCGCCATATGCGCCGCTGCGATCCCAAGCGAAGCTTTGGTGCTCGTAGATGTCTGGATAAACAATTTTCGGCTGCTCGAACTCATGCCAATAGGCGATATTGTCCTGAATCTCGAACCACTTGTACGATCCGGCCTTGCGGCCTTCCCACTTGCCATCCCGCGCGCCGTTCCAATCAGACGGCTTCGGCTCCAGCTTGTCGCGATACGCCTCCAGATGCCGCCTGATTGCCGGATAGGCGTCGATGTCGATCCCTCGACGAGTGAAGATCAACCACAAATCCTGCGGCTCGACGCGCCAGCGCTTGATGTCGCGTCCGCGCAGGAAGGGCTTGATGATCTCGGCAGAACTGGCGTGTTCGGCGATCAGCCGGTCCTTGGTTGGCCCGTCGATCACGAAGGCGTGGTTGAAGCCGGTCTTGATGCCGTAATAGAAGCGCCCCTCGACATATTGGCCGAGCGGCATGCCCGCCGCGCGGATGCGCTCTAAAAGCCCACGCCGTGCCTGCGGCTCCAACTGCCAGCCATCCAGGCTTAGCGCCTTCTGCGGCACGTCGAAGCCGATCTCGTCCACCAATTTCGAGAAGCCGGGGATATCCTCCCGGGTGAGGTCCTGCGGCCAGATCATCACACGCAAGGTGTCGTGCTCACCCGGCTGTTGCACCGGCGTTTCGCGCCGCGTGGCGATGATGATGGTGGGATAGGCGATGGCGTCGAACACCTCGGCATCACCGAAATCGACGATGCGGCGCAGCTCCGTCTGGCGGTTCAGCCAGCCGCGCAGATTCAAGCCATATTTGGCGCGATACCATTTATTCGAGGTGATGTAGGCGAAGGCCCCGCCGGGGTTGAGCAGCTCGACGCCGCGCTGGATGAAATAGACGAACAGATCCGCCGTACCGGCATAGGCGCCGAGCGGATTGCCCTTCTTGTCCTTGCCGCCATAGTGCTTTTCCAGCGCGGGCTTCTGATCCTTGATCGCCTCCTGCCGCACGTAGGGCGGATTGCCGATGACCAGATCAAACCGCGAGGACAGGCCGAACATCCATTCGGGATCGAAGAAGGACGCAGCGGCGTTCTGGTCGAACGGGTCCCAGGCCGCCATCAGCTTGGCGTCCGTCTCCGGGAGATCACGATCGGATTTGAGCAGCTCCGCCAGCTCATCGCGCAGGCGGGCGATATCCTCTCGGCGCAGGCGCTTGGTCTTGGCGGTGCGGGCTGAAAAATAGCGCGCGTTCATCGCGCGCAATTCCGCCTCCTTCTCCGCGATTTTGGTGTTGCGGAAAAGGTCGGCTTGGCGCGGGCGCTCGATCGGGATCAGGCTGTTGGCGGCGACAAGCTTGGTCTCAAGGTTCGGCAGCGCCGTGATGTTGGCGTTATCCTGCTCGCGGTCGATCTTCTGGCTCACCACCAGCGAGATGAAGAAGCGCAACTTGGCGATCTGCACCGCAATGGGCTGGATATCGACGCCGAACAGGCACTTATCGATGAGATAGAGCTTGCGGGCGTAATCTGGTTTGTTGGCATCCGAGAAATCGCGGTCGAGCTTGGCGAGCGCGGCTTCCGCCTCTTCAATCTCGGTTTCGCGGCGCGAGGGATCGGGAGTCTGTTTCGCCGCCGCCAGGCGCATTTCCAGGGGCCTGCGATTCTGCGCCTTCCAGCGCGCATTGTCCGGGTCCAGCCGGTGCAGCACATGGATCAGCTTCTGCAACAGTCCCATCGGGAAGGCGCCCGAGCCACAGGCCGGGTCTAGCGCCTTCAGATTGTCGATGCCGGCGATCAGCTGATCGGTCTCGGCATTCGAGAACGGATTGCCCTCCTTGACCTTGAAATCCAAAAGATTGGTGAGACGGAGCCGAAGGTCGCTTGCAGCTTCCGGTGTGCCGTCCAGCTGCCGGTTGGCTGTGAGCTCGAACTCACCTGGCATGACCATGTCAAGCGCCTGCTGACGCGGCTTGCCGAGCGCAGGCGCAGCATGCTTTGTCGCCAGCCGTCGCTCGAAATAGGCGACCAGCGCCTCATCGACCATGTAGTCGACCACCTCTCGCGGTGTGTAGAACGAGCCTGATTTCTTGCGCGCCGTAGTGCGGGTGTCCGCGTTGTAGCTGGCGAGCAGGTTCTCGAACACCTTGCCGAGCAGCTCAGGATCGAGCGCGACCTCTTCCTCGACCGGCGTATTCTCCTCGACCGTGAACTTATAGCGGGAGAAGAGTTCGATCAGACCGTCGGCCTCATAGGTCTTGCCCTTGGTGTCATATTCCTCGTTGAGATCGACCTTCTCCTTAGTGGCGAAGAAAATCTTGTTCGGTACTTTGAGCGGGTTGTCTGGCCGCTCGGAAAAGGCATCGATGCGGATGACATCGCGCGAGCCTTCCTTGACGAGCCGCTTCTTCAGGTCCGGATTGCGTTCCAGATCGCGGGCGGAAACCTCGCGATCCAGGCATTCAAACAGGCCGCCGTTGAGGAATGGAACCTGTTTGAACAGACTGAGGGCTTTGTCGGGATCACAGAAGGCGTCGCGAAACCGATAGACCGTATGGATCAAATACTGCCCGTCCAGCCCGCCGCCGCTGCTCTTGGTGCGCCATTTGCGATCCTCCGACATCTCGGTGTTGAGCGTGGCAAAGAACAGGTTCTGCAGAACGGCCTTGTAATAGGTGCTGCTGTCGCGATGGGTCGCGGGCTCCTCGGTCAGGAGGGCCTTGAGTTGGACCGGATCAAACAACGCCTCGGGCACGAGGCGTTTTTCCTTGATGAACCAGACGAAGATCAGCCGGGTGAGCAGCCGGATGACTGCGATCTGGTTCTGCGCCTCGAAGGCTTCCCTCTTCGCCTTATCGGTGGTCTCGTTCTCCCGCGCCCGCACGGCAGCCGGGAACTCGACAGTCTTTGTGGACCAGAAGAACCAGTTGGCCAGCTCGCGATAGAAGCGCGTGTTCAGCGTCTGCGCTGAAAGCGCCTCGATCCAGCCGTCGTAGAGATCGCGGAAGTTGGTGGGCGTGCCCTTGCCTCGTACCTTCACGGCGGACAGAGCGATGTCGCAGATTATATCGACATGCGCGCGGTGCGGCGATCCGAGATCGATGTCCTTGACGATCGAGATGCGCTTCTCGACCACATCGCGCAAGCCGTCCTTCTTGTTCAGGCGACGGTCGATGATGGCGAGCGAAGCCAAGCCGCCATGCTTGAACAAGATGACGGCCGGCATAGGAAAGAGCCGGTTAATCTCGCGCGTAATGCCGGCAAGCGCGCCGCGGCTCCACTCTTCATCTGCCAGTTCAATGGTGAGTAATATGAACGACTCTATGATCGATTTGCGATAATCCTGTTGGCCCGCGAACATGTCAGGCGTACCTTGCGCCAGGATCGGGAGTTCATCGTTGGTGAGCTGAAAGAGAAAATCGACGCGTTGCCATTTGTCGATCTGCGCTTCGCGTTTGGTCGCCAGCTTCCCATCGCGGTCCGCGAAGCTGAGGAATGACGCAGGTGAGCCATCAAGATCGACCGTCTTGCGGCTGGCATAGCCGAGCGCGCCGAAAAGTGCGGTCGCGGCCATCTTCGTGTTCTGCTTGGCCAGCGCCTTCAGCGCGGCTTCAACCCTCAACCGAACTTCACTCACTTCCGGTTTCCTCGGGCTTCATGATGACCAGCCACGTCACGAGATCGAAATCGGTCACCGTCTTTGGAAGCTTGGTATCGTCGACCAGCTTGCCACCACGGCCGGCAAAGAGGTTGCCGAGGTTCTTCTTGCCCGACTGAGAGGCTATTGCGCTGATCGCGGAGTCCAGAAGCGCGCTGTAGCGCTGCATGTCCTTGCCATCGTTGGTCTGTGCGTCGAACAATTCGCACAGCTTAGCATAAGGTTTGGTCTTGCCCTGACAAAGCGCACGGAAGATTTCGAGCACCTGTTTGGGCGCCGTGAAATTGTAGCGCACCTCTCCCGTTGCGCGGACATAGACAAGGAAATAAGGCTGCAACGGATTGACTGCTTCGGCGCCTGTCGAGGGCACACGCTGCATGAGGCAGTAGATCGTTCCCGGCTGGATTGCTACGTTTTCGGCATGGGGCGGCACGACCGCATAGAGCCCAAGCGGCGCGTCTTCCAAACGCTCACGGTTCGCCTCGATGAAGCCCAGCAACTCGGCGCGGAAATCGTCGAGCGTGAACTCGTTGAGCGCGACCGTTTCGTTGAAGTCCTCGAGATCGAGTACCTCATCCTTCAGCCGCAGCAATTGCTTGTCACGATATCGCAGATCGTTCTGGACGAGCTCCTCGATATCCTTGGCGTTTAGTACATTGTCCTCGTTGGTCGCAGCGATATCGACGAGCGCCATGCGCGCCTCGACCCGGTTTTTCAGGTTGATGTATTTGTTGAGGTCGGGTGTCGGCCAGAAGTTCACGAGCTGGATTTCTTGATTGAGGCTGCCGATACGATCGATGCGCCCGAAGCGCTGGATGATCCGAACCGGGTTCCAGTGAATGTCGTAGTTGATCAGATAGTCGCAATCCTGAAGGTTTTGGCCCTCGGAGATGCAGTCGGTCGCTATCATGATGTCGATTTCACCATCTTGCGGCATCGACTTAAGTTTCACGCGCTGCTTGGCTCGTGGAGAGAAGTTCGTGAGGATCTGGGAAAACTCCGCCTTGCCGAAGGTCGTCCGATTCGGTTTGGAGCCCCCGGAAACGAGCGCAATGTGTAGACCCAATGTCTTTCGTGCCCACGTCTCCAATGAGTCGTAAAGATAAGCCGCTGTATCAGCAAACGCGCAGAACACAATCACCTTACGGTTTTCCTCACCCAGACTGTTACGATCCGGGTGACGAACTTTCTGCTCGATCAGTTGCTTGAGCTTTGCCAGCTTGGCGTCGCGTTTTGCATCGACCGCCTGGGCGGCGTCAGAAAGCAGCGATAGTTGTTGTTTATCAGTAGCGAGATCCTTCATCCACCCATCGACATCGAGGTGAGACATTTCGAACTTGAGCTTAGAGCCCACTTGAAACGCCTGAGTGAGATCGTCGTCATCGTCATCTTGAGCGGCAAACAGATCAGGCTGAAGTGCATCTTCTGCGGCCTTCACATGGCTTTTGTATTGGCGCAGCCTCTCTTCGAGCGCCTCGATCTTTGAGACGGTTCTTTCCATCGTGATGGCAAAAGCGTGGACGGAGCTTTCCAGTCGCTTCAGGAAGTTGACCTTAATCATGCCAATCAGGAACTTTTCACGATTGGCTTGCGAGAAGTTTGCAATCTTGCGCTCTTCATATTGTGCAGCATAGACCGGCAGCACGTAGCGCGAGGGATTGAACAGCGACAGCTCGTATTTGGAGATCTCATCGTTCAGCCGGTCATAAGACAGGAACCGGCCCTTCAGATCTATGTCTGAGAATATCGATGCCGGCTTCCTCCGCTTGGGAAAGTGCCCAATTCTTTCGAGCGAGGCGCGATAGTACTTCTTGATGTGGTTCCGGGAGCGTGCAATCGTTAACTCGTCGAGAAGCGTGAAAAACGAAGCGGGAAGCCGATCCATGAGATCGCGGGCGTCGCGCTCCCCACTGCGTCGTGCCCACTCGATGAACGTCTTTTGTGCCGTCGCCAGCGTATCTTTGACGCTGTTGATTGACAAATCGGGCGCGAAGGCGGCATCGCGACCTTCGGTGACAAAATAGATTTGGTTACGCAGATCACGGAGGTCGTTATTGACTGGCGTCGCTGAGAGTAAGAGGATCTTGGTCTTCACTCCCTTCTTGATTACATCGTCCATCAGCCGCTCATAGCGGCTCTTGCGGACAATGTTTCCGTCATCGTCGCGCTTGCCCTTGGTGTTGTTCCTGAAATTGTGCGACTCATCGATCACGATCAGATCAAAATTGCTCCAGTTGATCGTCGCCAAATCGACACCGTCAACCCGACCCGTTTCGCGAGATAGATCGGTGTGTGATAGAACGGTATAGCTAAAGCGATCTCTCAGAAATGGATTGAGGTCGCTATTGTTTTGAGCAAGAAATACAGTCCAATTATCCCGCAACTTTTTTGGGCAGAGAACCAGAACACGGTGATTGCGTAGTTCAAAATATTTTATCACAGCGAGTGCTGAGTAGGTTTTTCCTAAGCCAACGCTATCCGCGAGAATACATCCGTTGTGGGCATTGATCTTGTGAATCGCCCCCTTCACGCCATCCTTCTGAAAATCGAACAGCGCTTTCCAGACATCAGTGTCGACAATTGCCGTTTGCTCGAATAGGGCCGCATCGGCATCTTGACCCGAAATGAAGCGTTCAAAGACGTGGTAGAGAGTTTTGAAATATATGAATTCAGGCGGGTGATTAATGTAAAGCTGCTCAAGATAGCGCAGCACCTCGCCCTTGACGTCCGACACGAGCCTCTTGTTTTCCCAAATTGCGTCAAACCATGATTTTAGATCGGATCGATCACGATCGCCGTCGACAATTAGATTGAGTTCTATATTTGGCGTGCTCGATATGCCCAGACCACGACACGTGAAATTTGAACTCCCGACTATCGCATGCTCGCGTCTGCCGTCATCGATGTGATACATTTTGCCATGTACAAAATTTGCATCTTGCACTGATCGGACATCGACTTTTTCGGTCAGCCACCGGGCGCAATCAGAGGCAATCTGTTTCTGCTGTAGACGGTTACTTAGCTCTAAGCCGTCATCTTCGATTGTAAATCGCTTTCGCTCCATCTTTTCTGGGTCCAGTGACTCGATGAAACGTGGCTCGCCGAACAAGAAGCGAACCCGCCCAACAGGATCAAGTTTTTCGCGGAGTGCTTGATAGGCGTGAATGGTAAAATATGCTGAAACTACGGACAGTTCGCTGCCGGCGGAGACTTTCTCTTTGAGAAAATCAGCGACGCTTCCTCGGGAGTGGTTGTCTCGAATTCCCGTTGTTATTGGTTGTGGTTCTTTGATCATTGTGACGAACAATCCAATTGTGATCGCAGATGAGGGTGGTGTTGACGTGGCCGGCGATGAAGCGTTGCGATGTTGGCGAGGTTGTCGTTGTGTGGCCGTATGCGACGCTGCGCATAATGGAGCACGGTGGGTCGCGCGGGCAGGGCTCGGTTGCCTCGCGAAAGGCGACATATCGCCCCCGGTCCCCGAAGCCGTGACCGGCTGGAACCGGGAGTGGGCGTTCGGGTGCGATTGGCGGTATCGCAATGGGTTCATATCCAAAATGGTCGGGCGCCAGCGTCGTTGCAGATGAGTTTCATCTGCGGGCTCTGCGCCCATCGCACCGAAATCTGCATCCTTGGTGGGCGGTTGTTTAGCTGAGCTACACATCTCTTTCAATTTTCACAAAGGAAATCGCGGTCTGATTCGGATACCAATCCTTCCAACGGGCACCGACCCTTAGGGAGGACACCATGACGACGCTTGATCGCCCCCGGGCGATAGCAAACGTATCCTTGGCGCAACGCGCCTGGAACATCCGGCGCAAGGCGCTGCTGATGGGCGAGGTACAGGGGCAGGGCTACATCGGGCAGGCGCTCGGCGTCGCCGATGTTCTGGCGACCGCCTATTTCCACGCTCTCGACTACCGGGCGGAGGACCCGGAATGGGAGGGGCGCGACCGCTTCCTTCTCTCGATCGGCCACTACGCCATCGCGCTCTACGCGGTGCTGATGGAGGCCGGGATCCTGCCCGAGGAGGAGCTTGAGACCTACGGCATGGATGACAGCCGCATGCCGATGTCGGGCATGGCGTCCTACACCCCCGGCATGGAGATCACCGGCGGCTCGCTCGGCCACGGGCTCGGCGTGGCGGTCGGCATGGCGCTGGGGCTGAAGCGCAAGAAGAACCCCGCCTTCGTCTACAATCTGATGTCGGACGGCGAACTGGGCGAGGGCTCGACCTGGGAGGCCGCGATGGGCGCCGCTCACCATCGGCTCGACAACCTGATCTGCCTCGTGGACTTCAACAATCAGCAGGCCGACGGCCCCTCGACACAGATGCTCAGCGCCGAGCCGCTGAAGGAGAAATGGGAGGCGTTCGGCTGGCATTGCCAGCGGGTCGACGGCAACGACCTGCCTGCGGTGGTCGCCGCCTTCGACGCGGCCCGCGCGGTGACCGAGGCCAAGCCCCGCGTGATCGTGTTCGACACCACCATGTGCAAGGGCGTGCCGTTCCTTGAGGCGCGCGAGATCACCCACTTCGTCCGCGTCGAGGCCGACGAATGGGGCAAGGCGCTTGCGGTTCTGGAAGAAGGACGCCCGGCATGACCCTCGCATCGATGGCCCGCAAGCACGAGCCGCGCACCGTCCAGCGCGGCGCGGACGGGCAGCCCGCCCGCACCACCGCCATGATCGCCTCGCTGGCCGCCGAAGGCTACGAGACCGTCAGCGCCCCCTTCGGCCACGCCCTGGTCGCGGCGGCGAAGAAGGACGACCGCATCGTCGGTCTCAGCGCCGATCTGGCGAAATACACCGACCTGCACATCTTCGCGCAGGCCATGCCGGACCGTTTCCACCAGATGGGTATGGCCGAGCAGCTGCTGGTCTCGGCCGCCGCGGGTCTGGCGCGCGAGGGCTTCATGCCCTTCGCCACCACCTACGCCGTCTTCGCGTCCCGCCGGGCCTACGATTTCATCGCGATGCAGGTGGCGGAAGAGAACCTGCCCGTCCGCATCGTCTGCGCCCTGCCGGGCCTGACCACCGGCTACGGCCCCAGCCACCAGGCGACCGAGGATCTCGCGATCTTCCGCGGCCTGCCGAACATGACCATCATCGACCCCTGCTGCGCCGACGACGTGGAGGGCATGGTGGCGGCGATGGTCGCCCATGACGGCCCGGTCTACGCCCGGCTGCCGCGGGGCCGCGTTCCGAAGGTGCTGACGCGGCACAAACCGGACTACCGCTTCCAGCTCGGCCGCGCGCAGCTGATCCGCGACGGGCGCGACGCGCTGGTGATCTCGACCGGCTTCATGACCATGCGGGCGCTCGACGCGGCCGAGGCGCTGGCCAGGGACGGGGTCGATGCGGGCGTGCTGCACGTGCCCACCATCAAGCCGCTGGACGTCGAGACCATCGTGGCGGAGGCCCGTCGCGGCGGGCGGCTGGTGGTGACGGCGGAGAACCACACCGTCGTCGGCGGCCTTGGCGAGGCCGTGGCGGGCGCGCTGCTGACCCGCGGCGTCACGCCCACCTTCCGCATGATCGGCCTGCCCGACGCGTTCCTCGAGGCCGGCGCGCTGCCGACGCTGCACGAGATGTACGGACTGACGGTCGAGAAGATCGCCGAACAGATCAAGGGCTGGCTCTAGCACCAGCCCGCCGCCCACAACAACCACAGAAAACCGAAGGGAGGAAGGCATGGGCCTTCTCGATGACACCTGCGCCGTGATCACCGGCGCCGCCTCGGCGCGCGGGCTCGGCAAGGCGACCGCGCGCCTGTTCGCCGAGCATGGCGCGACGATCGCGATTCTCGACCTCGACCTCGCCGCGGCCGAAGCCGCCGCGGCCGATTTGGGCCCCGATCATGTGGGGCTCGCCTGCGACGTGACCGACCTCGACGCCTGCAAGTCCGCGGTCGCCGCGCTGAACGCCCGCTGGGGCCGCATCGACGTTCTGGTCAACAACGCGGGCATCACCCAGCCGCTGAAGATCATGGACATCGCGCCGAAGAACTACGACGCGGTTCTGGACGTCAACCTGCGTGGCACCCTCTACATGAGCCAGGCGGTGATCCCCGGCATGCGCGCGCGCCGCTCGGGCAGCATCGTGAACATATCCTCGGTGTCGGCGCAGCGCGGCGGCGGCATCTTCGGCGGCCCGCACTATTCCGCCGCCAAGGCAGGCGTGCTGGG
>Ga0100402_1004543_pt1 | contig 14608 bp, 18 predicted proteins | sample CryGeyme20150102_FD_80419 | JGI IMG/M metagenome (GOLD analysis project Ga0100402, IMG submission 80419) | Groundwater microbial communities from Crystal Geyser aquifers in Utah, USA - Crystal Geyser metaG 2015-0102 | ecosystem: Environmental > Aquatic > Deep subsurface > Groundwater | place...
CCCTCAGGCGCGGCAGGCAAGGGCGTGGGCAGACGTTCGGGCATTACCATCAGATCGTTCTCCTGCGCCCCCGAGTGTAAACTTCCGACTGTCGAATGTCTCACTCTTGTTGGCACGGAGGGGCGACGGTCCTGAAGGAGCGCATCCGCGGCGTCATCGGTCAGCCCTCCCTCATCCGGCCAGAGGAAGGGTCGCGCCGAAGAAGGCGTCGATGATCGTGCCGATGTTGGCCAGCGTCAGCGCCGCGAGGATGAACCCCGTGGCGAGGCCGAAGCCGCCGCGCGTCACCTGGAACATGGCGACCGCGAACAGCACCAGCACCATGATCTTGCCGGGGATGCCGGTCGCGAGCGCGACGAGGCCGGTGTAGATCGGCGCGAACTGGGCGCCGCCGGGCGTGGCGGCCATCAGCGCGAGCGGCAGGACGAGGGCGAGGGCCGCCCCGATGCCGAGCATGGCCGCCTGTCGCGCGTCGACGCGGAGGGTGGCGAGGGTCATGGTCGTAGTCTCCTTTCGTCTTCGAGGTTGCTGAGACCCGACAATCCGGGTCGCGTTAGCTTAGCATATTTATTATGATTCGTCGATTTATTTATTTGTCGCAATGACGTTTTGATTTCAGTAGGGCGAACTATTCAGGTACGACTTCTCCGCCCGCCGAAGACGGCGGTCCGGAACTACGCAAGTGTGGGCGTCGTCTAGGAGCGGACCTCGATGGTCCGCGGCGGGTCGAAGGCCGGGCGGCGCGCGGCGTCGCCCGGCGGGATCGGCGGTTGCGGGCGCGTAGCCCCCGGCGGCAGCGGCGCGCCAACCGGCAGGCTGTCGGCGCCGTCGCGGGCCTGGATCATCTCGGGCGTCATCAGCAGGTTCGACGTAGGCGCCGCCGGCGGCTCGGCGCCAAAGCTCCAGCTGCGCGGCCGGACCTCGGCGTAGACATGGCCCGGCATGCGCAGGTCGCCGTTCTGGTCCTGCCAGGGCGCGATCCAGATGCGCACCACCTGCGCGTCCGCCCGGCGCGGGGCGTGGGCGACGGCGATCGCGAAGGCGCGCGGATCGCCGACCGCCACAGGCCCCGCGAGCGGCGCGACGCCTTCGCGCGGCGCGCCGCCGCTTCCTGCGGCCGCCCGGCCGTCGGCGGCGACGGGAACCTTCGCGCCGCCCGCGCCGGGGCCGACCGGCTCGGCGAGGTCCGCCTCGTGAACGTGGTCGCGGGTCTCGGTCAGCGCGTAGATGTCGCGCGTCGAGCGGCAGACCACGCCCTCCGGGCGGCCTGCGCAGGAGTACTCGCTGTCGCCGGGCACGGCGACGCCGCCCGAGCAGCCTGCGGTGAAGGCGACTGCTGCGAGCGCCGCGAGGGTCGGCAGGGTGGGTTTCATCGGGCGCCTCCCAGATCGAGCCTGAACTCCAGTCCTTCGGTGAGCACGACGTCGACCGAGCGCCCGACATCGATCTCGATCACCGGAAAAAGCGCGTCGGCCTGCTGCAGATACCAGTCGGCGATGCGGTCGAAGGCCGAGCCAAAGCCCGCCCCGAACCCGCCGGCGACTGCGCCGCCGAGCGAGTCGCTCGTCCCGACCGACACCTGGACGCCGTCGTTGAAGGCCTGCGCCACGCCGTCGAGCACGCCGACGAGGATGGCGCGGGCGATGAAGGCGCCCTGGCTGGTGACGACGCGACCGCGCACGCCGACCTTGCCGTCCTCGCCCACGCCATAGGCCTTGAGCGGGCGCTGCATCACCGTGCCGTCGACCAGGATGCAGGAGATCTGCTCGCCGCGCATCGAGGCGCGCTCGGAGGAGAGTTCGCCGAAGGCCGACAGGAGCGCGAAGCACTCCCGCACGTCCGCCCCGAACCGGTTGGGCAGGATCGCCTCGTGCTTCAGCCGCAGCAGCACCGGAACCGGGTTCGCCTTGGCGGCCGAGCCACCGGGCGCGTCGAGCCCGGTCAGCAGCACCCCCGACAGGATCGAGCCCGAGGGCAGGAACACCTGCGAGCCGCCGACCGCGCTGCGGCGCGGGCCGTCCGACGCCGCGACGGAGAGCAGCCGGACGCCCGCGCCCGGACCCTCGGCGAGGCCCGGATCGCCGACGCCCGGCGCGAAGGCCGCCGGCGCCGCCGGGCCGCCGCGGCGCTCGAACACCGCCTGCAGCTCGTCGCCCGTCAGGAGCCTCTCCGCCGGGTCGGGACCGGCGACCGCACGCCGTGCGCTGCGGGGCGCAGCAATGGCCGGATTGGGAGCGGGAGCGGCTTCTGCGGGTGCGCGCGCGTCCGGCCCATCGGACGCGCCCGAAGGCAGCGACAACGCCGCGGCCGGCGGCGCAGGTTCGATCGGGGCGGCCGCGGCCGCCGTCTCACCCGCTGCGATCGCGGACGTCGTCACGCCGGGCGGCGGGGCGTAGCCGAGCGCGACCATCTCCTCGCGCAGCCGCGCCAGCTCCTGCGCCGCCGCGGTGCGGCGCGCGGCGTCGGCGCCCTGCACCTCGGCCATCAGCGCGCGGTGGAGCTGTTCGAGCTCGAGGCGACGCTCGTCGCGTTGCGCGGCCGCGCCGCGCTCGAGCGAGGTCAGCCGCCGCGTCAGCTCGTGCAGCGTCGCCGCCACCGCCTCCAGCGACTGCGAATGCGTCTCGCCGGGCATGATCAGCGCGTCGATCGGCGGCGCCTCGAGCGAACTCACGGTGGTCTTCTCGCTCAGCGTCATCCACCAGGCGATCAGCACGACCACCGCAAGCACGCCAGCCCAGACCAGGCGGCGGCGGTTGCGCGGCGAGATCTCGGGGACCATCGCGACCTCCTAGCGCGCGCCGACGAGGCTCGCGCGCATCCGCGCGGGCGCCGCCTCGACCGCCGCGCGGCGGCGCACCACCACCACCTCGGCGCGGGCGCCTGGCGCGAGTTCGCCCGAGGGCCAGAGCGCCACGGCGGCGATGTCGGGGCCCGCGCACCAGGTCTCGTCGAAGGCGCGCGCCACGGTCCCGCCATTGGTCGCGACGCCCACGAACACCTCGAAAGCGGGGCCGATAAAGCGCTGGCCCTCGGCGAAGGAGGTCGACAGGGCGGCGACGTTGCGGCAGCGCGGATGCGCGCCGGTGGGCGCCGCCGCGCCGTAGCCCTGCGGCACGACGCCGACGACGAAGTCCTTCACGAGCCGGGTCAACCCCTCCTCGTAGGGCCCGGTCTCGAAGCTGGGCACGGAGAGCGCCGGGGTTCCCGCGCCCGGCGCGGCCGTGCCCGTCTGCGGCCCGGCGCCGCCGAGCGCGGCGCGCGCGACCGGCGGCAGGGCCGCGGCCCCGGCGCCGCCGAGGCGCAGACGCACCTCGGTCGGCGGGATCGCCTCGGGGATCAGCATCAGGCTGAAGGCGAGGCGCTCGTCGTTCTTCGGCGTGATGAACATCGAGATCGGCCGCTCGGCCTTCGGCGCGATGTAGAAGACATGGCCGCGCTGCTCGAATTCCTCCGGGCTCTCGGTCCAGAGGTCGAAGGCGGGAAACGGCGTCTCGATGCGGTTGATGTGGCCGAGCGCCACGCGCACCGCGACGCGCTCGCCCGGCGCGACCCAGACATCGTTCGGGCCGGTCTCCACCGCTGCGGGCTGCGGCGCCTCCGTCGGCGCCGACGCCTCGGACGTCGCGACGTCCGGCGCGGCGGCCTCGGGCGGCGCGCCGTCGGCGACCGCAGGCCCGGCGAGCGGCAGGAGCGCGAGCCCGAGCGCGAGCGCGAAGAGAAAGAGGCGCACGGTTGCAACATCTCCAGTCATCGGGCGGCCTCCAGCTGGCGCCGCAGCACCTGCGCGGTGCGCGGCTCGCCGTCATAGGTCGTGAGGAAGGTCAGGCGCGGGGCGTAGTTCGAGACCGCCACCGTCATCTCGTAGGTGCGCGCGGTGCGGACCTCGCCGCCGAGCGGCGTGCGCACCGTGCTGATCCCGTGCACGAAGACCCGGTCGCGGTCCTCCTCGACCAGCACCCGGTGCGGCTCGAAGGAGATGCTGAGCTGGTCGCGGCGGACCTTGTCGAGCTCGGCCTCGAGCCGCTCCACCACGTCGCGGTGGATGCGGGCGTCGACGAGGCGCTCCAGCGTGGAGCGCATGAAGGCCTGGTTGGCGGGCGTGATGTCGCCGAGCGTCTCGGCGACGAAGAGCGCCCAGGCGCGCTTGTAATCGACGCCGGCCGAGCTGCGCCCGATCGCGACCGCCGCGTCGAGCTGCGGCGGGGCGACCACGACGATCTGCTCGCGCCGCACCAGCGCCACCCCCATGGCGGCGAGCGCCACGGTCATCACCGCGAGCACGCCGAGCATCACGAGCAGCAGCCGGTGCTGGGCGGCGTAGCTGAGGGCGAAGGCGTCGTACCTCATGGAGCGACCCTCACGCCTGCACTTCGCGGTCGAAGGGATCGAAGAAGCTGTGGCCGCGGTCGGGATAGAAACCATGCCAGTAGAGCAGATGAATGACGTACATCTCCGGCATGCCGATCCTGAGACGCATGTAGACGAAGGATACGGCGACGCCGGTCAGGAAGAGCGGCAGCATGAAGCCGAACACCGCGCCCAGAACGAGCCCGAGGATCGGCAGGATCGCCTCGTCCAGACGCCAGAAGAAGATCTGGACCGGCTCGTCGACTGTGCGGGGAAGCAGGTAGTGCGCCATCTCGACCTCCATGGGGTCAGGATGATCGCAGTGGGGCGCCTCGTCATCTTGTGGACGCGCGCTGCGGCGAAACCGCCCGGATCGCGCATCGCGGCGAAAAAGAAGCGCCGCCGATCAGGGGGTTGGCGCGCGCGTCATTTTTCGCCGGGCCGTCCACCGTCGCGCCAGCGCGCCGACCCCTCGACCATGAGTCGCCCGGCCCGCGCGACATCCTCGGCTGAAAAGGTCGGCCGTTCGTCCGCAGCCACGAAGTAGAGCAGGAAGAATCGCACCCGGTCGGCGATGGTCAGCGGGCGACGGCCGAGGCTGAGCCAGGGCGCGACGCCGCGCGCGAAGTCGCGATGCGCGTAGTACCAGCAGCGGCTCTGGTGGCAAGGCAGCGCGACGATCTCGCCCGAGACGGCGCTCATGGTCACGGCCCAGGCGTCGTCGCCCGCGAGCCTGCCGTCGGGAATGTCGACCACGTCGCGATAGGCGGCGAAGGCGGTCGCGAAGCCGCTGAGCACATGGCGGGCGCCAAGCCGCTCGGCGAAGAGCTGCAGCCGCAGCGCGTCGAGAAAGGCGTTGGCGTGGGCGGCGCGGGCGGGACAGCGAAAAATCTGGCGGCCCGACACCGGGCGGCCGCGGCGCCGCCTCGCCGCGAGCGCCGCGATCAGCGCCGTCTCGCCGGGGCCGAGGAAGCGTCCGAGCGCCAGCGGATGCACGCCGAGATCGAGCGCGCCGCGCGCGAGCGCCACCCGCTGCTCGAGCGCCAGCGCGCCCCAGCTCCGGGCGACCTCGGCCGGGGAGACAACGGGGAAGTCGAGCGCATGCCGCCGCAGGTCGAGCGGCATGCCCCAGATCAACGGCGGCAGCTCCGCCGGCGGCGCCAGCGAATGGCGAAACAGCTTCAGGTAGAGGATGATGTCGCTGAAGCTGACACCGTCCCTCTCACCGCGACCTTCGAACATGGTCCAGGCTCCCATCTCGGCGCCGCTCGGGGCGCGGGCAGGCAGCACTCCACCAGAAGGAGAGTTATCCACAGGGTGCGCAATCTCAAGGGGCATGCGCAAGGAATTTCTGCCGGACCCTCGCTCCATGGTTTCGCCGCTCATGACGCCGCAGATGGTGGGGCAGACGGTGGAGCCGACGGTGGGGGCGACGATGGAGGCGCGGCGGCGGTCGCCGCCTCGGCCGCCGCAACGATCCCGAGCGCCTCAGCGCCGGAGAGCGTCTCGCGCGCCTCGAGCGCGGTCGCCATGGCGTGCAGCGCGGCCTTTCGCTCGTCGAGCCCCGCGACGGCCTCGCGCAGCGCCCGCGCCGCGATGGCCCGCGCGCGCACGAGGGTCGCCTCGGCCGGACCTTCGAGCGGGCCCGGCTCGGGCGCCGCGAAGAACTCATCCGGTTCGGCCATGGCCCAGCGGCCGGCCATCTCGAGCGCAAGGCGCGAGACCTCGGCCACATCGGCTGCCGCCAGCGTCGAGCGCGCGCCCTCGCCGCAGCCGACGATCTCGCCCGCCCGTCCCCCCGCAAGGCAGCGCAGGCGACTGCGCAGCGCGGTCTCGGCCATCACCCGGACGTCCTCGGGCGGGCGCGTGGCGACATGGCCAAGCGCCTCGCCATGCGGGACGATGGTCACCCGGTCGACGGGCGGAGCGGCGGGGTCGCTCAGCGCCAGCACGGCGTGGCCGGCCTCGTGATAGGCGACGAGGCGGCGGTCGGCGGGCGCGAGCGGGGCGCCCTCGACCCGCTCGCCGATCGAGAGCTTCATCAGCGCCCGCTCGAAATGCTCGCGCGCCACCGCGCTCGCCCCGGCGCGGCCGGCCTGGATCGCCGCCTCGTTGGCGAGCGCCGCCAGCTGCGCGCCGGAGAAGCCGTGCGCAAGCCGCGCGATGTCGCCGAGGGCGGCGTCCGGCGCGAGCGCGAGGCCGCGGGCTTGGAGCGCCAGCAGCTTCTCGCGGGCGGCGAGATCGGGCAGCGGCACGCGGATCACCCGGTCGAAGCGGCCCGGGCGCACCAGCGCCGGGTCGAGGGCCGCAGCGTGGTTGGTGGCGGCCAGAAAATACACCCCGCCAGCCGGGCTCACGCCGTCCATCTCGGCGAGCAGCTTGGTCAGCGTGGTCTCGTAGTCGGTGTGGGAGACCTTGCCGCGCGCCTTGCCGACCGCGTCGATCTCGTCGATGAATACGATGCAGGGCGCCATGCGCCGCGCCCGCGCCACGAGCTGGCCTACGTCGCGCGCACCCTGGCCCACCAGCATGCCGCCGAAATCGCTGCCCGCGCAGGCGATGAAGTTCACGCGCGCCTCGCCTGCGGTCGCGCGCGCGAGCAGAGTCTTGCCGGTGCCGGGCGGGCCGACCAGCAGCACGCCCTTCGGCGTGCGCGCGCCGAGCGCGCCATAGGAAAGCTCACCGCGAATCATGCGCGCGAGCTCGCCCAGATCGCGGACCGCCTCGCCCGCGCCTGCGACGTCAGCGAAGCGCGTCTCGATCTCGTCGACGTAGAGCGCCTCGCCGATCGACCGGCCCAGTCCGGTCATGGTCATCATGTAGCGGCCGATGATCGCGACGAGCGCGAAGCTGAAGAGCCCGCCGAGGACCGAGGCGAGGCTCGCGCGCGGACCGGCGTCCGAGAGCGGCGCCACGGCCTCGACGAAGAGGCGGCTGACGACGTCGCCCGCGAGATCGGGCACGCGGGCCGCGAGCTCGGGCGCCGCCTCGCGCCGCAGGAACAGCCAGCCGTCGTCGAGCACCCCCGACACGACGCCGGCGCCCGCCGCCGCCGCTTCGTCGGTGGCGAGCGCATAGGCGCGCGAGAAGGCGACGGGCTCGGCCGCCGCGCGGCGCTCGGCGAGCTCGGACATGTCGCTGAGCGCGTAGAGCACGGCCGCCACTGCGGCGGCGATCGCCGCCGCGAGCGCGGCGCCGGAAGGGTTGGCGTGGCGGCGACAGAGGCTGCGCAGGCGCCGAACGCCGGGTTGCGCGAGGAGAGCGTGAAACATCTTTGGCTCCGTTCGGGGAACGGGCCGCCGCTACGCGCACAACCCAATGTAGCGCAGATTACGCGCAAGCGCATGGCCTGATTCGCGTTGGACGCGACGGCGGCCCGCACCCTGGCGGACCGAATGGCGCCGCCGACCGGTCCTCGCGTTTCGGAACGACCGTCCCGCGACCGTCCCGCGACCGGGTGAGCGACCGGGGCCTGCGGCTGCGGAGGCGCGCAAGGGTCGCCGACCTTGCGTAGTGCTATCAGCATACTTAAACTGATAGCGCTACGCCTTTCCTGACGGAGGACTTCCTCGTGGCCGCCGTAACGATCCGCAACCTCTCCGACGCGGCGCATCGCGCCTTGAAGGCCCGCGCAGCGCAGCACAACCGCAGCACCGAGGCGGAGATGCGCGCCATCCTCGAGGCCGCCGTGCGGCCGGAGGATCGGCTGCATCTGGGGACCGCATTGGCGGCGATGAGCCGCAGGATCGGGCTCACCAACGCCGATGTCGACGCCCTTGAAATCGCCCGCGACCGAACGCCCGCCGAACCGCCGCGCCTCGGATGATCGTGCTCGACACCAACGTCGTCTCCGAGGCGATGAAGCCCGAGCCGGACGCGGGCGTGCGCAGGTGGCTCGACGATCAGTCGGCCGAGACGCTGTTCCTCTCCGCCATCACCATCGCCGAACTGAGCTATGGCGTCGGCGCGCTGCCCTCGGGCAAGCGCAAGGACAGATTGGGCGCAGCGCTCGATGGCGTCCTGACGCTGTTCGCCGACCGCATCCTGCCGTTCGACACGCCAGCGGCGCGTCGCTACGGCGACCTCGCCGTCAAGGCGCGCGCCGCCGGTCAAGGATTTCCGACGCCCGACGGCTATATCGCCGCCATCGCCGCAGCGCATGGTTTCGCGGTGGCGTCACGCGACGCCAGCGCGTTCGTGGCCGCAGGAATTGCCGTCGTCGATCCCTGGACCGCGGCACGCTGAGCGCCCATGGCGAAGTTCGGGCGCCGCAGAGACGAACCGCCTGCAAGGCTGCGACAACGCCGTTTTTTGGGGACGTCAATGAACAGATCCCGGTCAGGATCCATGATCGGTTACGCGCTGACCGTTCTGGTCGTCCTGCTGTTCCTCACATACACCGCCGTCGAACGGTTTCCGGAGTATCTCGGCCCGCTGGTCCCGATTCTGAGCATTGAGGAGATTGTCGGCCAGGTTACCCACGTCCGTGACGGCGATACGATCGAGGTGGCGGGAACGCCCATCCGGTTCGGCTCCCTCGATTGCGCCGAGCGCGGCGACAGCGATGGGGAGCGTGCGACGGCAAGGATGCGCGCGCTGGTCTCAGGACAGACTTTGACCTGACACCTCAATGGACGCACCAGCTACGATCGAAAGATCGGCAGCTGCCGGTTGCAGGATGGGCGGGACCTCGGTGGAATCATGATCCGCGAAGGGGTCTGCGGGCGTTTCTTTTGAACAGGATCGCCGACGACGGTGCGCTCGAGGGAGCCTCTATGTCCGCCGCGACGTCTGGCTTTGCGAGCCCACAGGCGGCGCTCTCTGAAAGCGACGCCGTCGCCCGTCGCCTGTCGACATCGCGCTCTGGCGACAATGGCGCGTCGGTCGATCATCGCTCCGCATCGACATCGACCAGCGTCACGAACTTCGGCCAGTTCTCCGGCTCCCAGAACTCCGGCGGAGGCGGGGGAAGGATGGCGGCGAACACGCAATCCTCCGCGCCCGCCTCGACATCCGCCGCCGCAGCGGCGGCGACGCGGGCAAGCTCGTCCGGGGTGGTGGCGGCGCGCGTGAGGTAGCCCACGCCGCGCGCCAAGGCCTGGTCGAACAGGAAGGGGACGACGATCGGGCGGAAACCGGTCAGGCGCGTCGCCGCCGCGCCGAGGAAGTGCATCACGCCGGACTGCACCCACTGGTGCATATGCTCACGCCGCGGCGATAGCGCCAGGAACCGCCGCTCCAGCGCATGCTCCACCCAGCCGTAGGGCGAATATCCGTCGAGCCCGGGGTCGGCGTACTGTCGGCAGTGGCGAACTCGCGCCGGTACGGCTGCGGCCGCGTCGCGCAACTCCGACAGCACGGCCAGGACATGCCGACGCACGGCGGCCGGATAGATGCGTTCGCGGGCAAGGACCAGCTTGCCGTCGGACACAGGCGTTTTTCCCACGGTTTCTCCCCATCCGAAACCGTCGCCGCGCGCGACGGAAATGTTTGCGTTCGGTCGCGCAATTGCAAGCGCCCTGTCCGGCCCGGTCGCGGCGCGCACGGCGGTCCGGGCCGCCGCGCGACCGTTTAAGGCGCTGGCGCGCCCTTGCAAACAGGCGGCGCGTCGTAATAGCCCGCCGCCGCGCCCGAAATCCCGCCGGGCGCAGGTCAAGGAAGAGGCATGCGCCTTGCGGGCGAGCGGACGACCGCTCGCAAGAAAGTTCTCCCTCCAGCGCAAGGACCTTACCCAATGGCCACCATCGGCACCCTCACCAAGCGCCCCGACGGCTCCTATCTCGGCGCGCTCGCCCTGAAATCCTACGCCGGCCGCGCCTTCTTCCAGCCCGACACGGCCAAGCGCAGCGCCGCCGCCCCGGACTTCCGAATCTTCGGCGCCAGCCCGCAGGGCGGACGTTTCGAACTCGGCGCCGCCTGGATCAAGACCCGGGCTGACGGCCGTGGAAGCTACGTCTCGGTCAAGCTCGACTTCCCGGAACTGCCGGCGCCGGTCTACGCGACGCTGGGCGTGATGGCCGGCCAGGACGACCCGGACGTCCACGCGGTGATCTGGAACCGCCCCGTCGACGGCCGCGCGACGGCGCCCGGCGGCGACCCGTTCGTGGCGCTGCGCCCGGCGGCCTGACGCGGCGACGGCTCCGGGCGGCGACGACCCGCCCGGAGCAACGCGCCGCAGGCCCCGGGGACGACGGCGAAAGGTCAAGTCCCGCCTCGCAGCGGCGAGCGGCGCTCCGCTCGCAAGAAATCCACCCCCCCAGCATGAAAGGCATCCGCCATGTCCACCATCGGCGCCCTGACCAAGCGGTCCGACGGCTCGTTTCTCGGCACCCTCAACCTGAAGTCCTACACCGGCCGGACGCTGTTCCAGCCGGTCGGCCCGAAGCCCAGCGCGACGGCCCCCGACTATCGCATCTTCGGCGCCGGCGATCACGGCGGGCGCTTCGAGATGGGCGCGGCCTGGATCAAGACCCGCGCCGACGGCCAGGGGACCTACGTCTCGGTGAAGATCGACTATCCCGAGATCGCCGCGCCGATCTACGCCACGCTCGGCGCGATGGCCGGCCAGGACGACCCGGACGTCTACGCCATCATCTGGAACCGGCCGGGCGACGGCCGGGGCGCGCCGGGCGGCGACAGCTTCGCGGGCTCCGTCCGCACGGCCGAGCCGCTGGCCGCCACGGAGGACGCCTTCGCCGGTCTCGAGGACGAGGGCGCGCCCAGCGTTGCGACCGGGCGTCCCGCGCGGGGTCGCGGGCGCGGGCCGACGCCAGATGCCGGGTTCACCGGCCCGGATGCGGCCTGACGGTCGCGCCGTCGATCATCCGCCACCCAGTGCGATGACCACCCCGAGGCGTCCGGCGCAAGCCGGGCGCCTTTCACATTTCCCCGCCGGGCCAAGCGGGACGCCGGGGCCGCGCGCGATCCTGCGACACGGCGCGGCGAGAGGGCGACGCAGGACCCCATCGAGGGGTCCAGCGCCGCAGTCGGCTTCGATGGCCTCAGCCGCCGCGCGCCGCCAGCGGCGCGCGCGCAGTCGCGCGGCGTGGCGCCCGGCGGCCCGCCCGCTTCCACCCCGTCCTCGCACGACGGCCCCCGGGCGACGCCTGCGCTCCGGTCGGGACCGCGCCCCAAGGCGCGGCCCTCCCGCCGCTCCGGCGCCGCCCGCCGGGTTCCTCCGTCGGCTGCGGTGCGGGGATGGTGGCGCGGGCTGCTGTTCCGCACGCACGCACGCCTTCCCATGCTATCCTAAGTGCGGATGATACGAAGGGGGGAGGCGACCGCCTCAAGACCCGGAAAACCCGATCCGCCGCAGGCGACGGACCGCCTGACGTCTTCGGGTTTTCCGCCTGTGGCATGAAACAATTCGTGACGGGACGTCACCAATTGTTTCATGGGTCCTGACCCGGCCGCCTCCCCTTCGTCCGGGACCTCCACGGACAGCAGGAAGACCGTGCGCGGTGCACGCTCGCGTCCGAGGGAGACCTCCCATGAGCATCTACGACGACATCGAAAGCTACGGCATGACCGGCGAGGACTACGTCGCCCCGATCGCCGACCACGACGCCATCGCCGCCCTGGCGGGGCCAGCCGTCGCCGCCCTGCTCGAGGCGCTGAGCGAGACGGGGCTCGAGCGCCACCTGCCCGGCGTCGGATGGGGCGTGGTCAACGCGATCCACCGCGAGATCGAGCGCCTCGACCGCAAGGCCGACGACAACGCCGCGGTGATCCGCACGTTGATCGCCGAGCAGGACGGCGCCGAGGTCAAGGACGTCGAACTGCAGACCGCCATGACCGCGCAGGCGCGGATGGAGGAATGCCGCGAGGCGCTCGCCACCTTCCGCGAGGCGGCCGCCGACGCCTACGCGAACGCTGCGGGCGAGCCGTGGCTGCCGCGGTCCGGCTCGCGCGCCGGGCATGGCGTGACCGCCGCCCAGATCGATGCGCGGGCGATGCTGAAGGCCGCCCGCGACAAGCGCGCCGCCGACCTCAACCCCGAGGGGCCGCGCTTCGTGGTCAGCGGGCCGGCCAAGTGGACCGACGTCGACGCGGTGTTCGCCGCCCTCGACAAGCTGCGCAGCCGCAAGCCCGATATGGTGCTCGTGACCAAGGGCGCCCCCGGCGCCGAGCTTGTCGCCCGCAAGTGGGCGGCGCTGCGCGGAACGCCCCAGATCACGATCGCGATGAACTGGAGCCTCGGCAAGCAGACGGCCTTCAAGGCCATCGACGAGGCGCTGGCGCTCGCCCCCGCCGGGGTCGTGGTCTTCGAGGACGCCGCCCACCCGCTGACCGGGGTGGCGCTCAACCTGATCCAGAAGGCGGCCGCCAAGCGGATCGCGGTCTGGCGGGTCGGCGCCGCGAGCCCGACCGCCCGCGCCGTCGCCTGACGACCAGAGCCCCTTCCGGGCGCCCGGCCTCCGCGCCGGGCGCCCTTTCTTGCTGCGGCGTCAGGAAGCGTCCCGCAGCCCATCGAGGGCCGCAGGACGCTCGACCGCCGGCCTTGGGCCGGGATCGGGGCCGCCGGGGGGTCGGCCCGCAGGCGGCGCGCCGCTGCGGGCCTCATCCCCCGTCGGGCGCTGCGGTCTCCCCGCCCGCGAACCGGGGCCGTGCCGGCCCCAGTGTTCGCGGCCAGGGCGCGGCGTCGCGCAAGCGCGCCGCCTGACCTTCGCGGGCGGCATGCGCGGGCTGTCAGCCCGCGCATCCCCTCTCCGCACACACCCGCCGTGGCGCTGCCAGCCGGTCCCGCGACGCGGCCGCCCCTTGGGCGGTCCGCTGGCGGGACCGGCGGCCACCCCCCGCCCATGGCGTCAAGGACTGCGCCGCCGCCGAAGTTTTTTTCCGACCCGCCCGCCAGGCCGCGACCGGGCGCCGATCCCGCGAGCGCCGACCCGGCGCGACCGTCGCGCCCGAGAAAAAAACGTCGCCGTCGGCTTGCGCGCAAGCGCGTCGGCGCGCGGGCGCGCCGATCCCTGACCCCATGAGCAGGGCGCGGCGGGGGGCAGGCGCCACGACGCGCGTGTGCGGCGTGGATCACCCCCAAGGAGGCAACCGCCATGACCGCCCTTCGCACCGACGCCTACGACACCCTGGTCTGGATCCTCGACGACGACGGCGAGCGCGTCGTCACCCGCCGCTACACCGGCGCCGAGGCCGCGCTGGCCCGCGCCGCCGACGAGGCCGACGACCTCGCGCTCTTCGACGACGAGGACGACGGGAGCGAGACGCTCCCCGACTGGCTGGCGCGCCAGCTCGACGCAGCGGCCGCCGCCGCGCGGCACATGGCCTGACCGCCCGACGGGGCGCGCCGCACGGGCGGCGCGTCCTGATGCGCGTCCCTTTGGCCTTCGGTCAGCGCAACCAGCGCGACGGCTCCATCCGCTCGTGCAGCACGCGCACGATCTCGATCAGACCCGGCTCCACGGGGCGAAAGAAGATCACATGCGCCGGCGCGCGGACAGGCTCCTCACGGCTCTCGCGCCGGCAATGTCGCGAGTGCAGGCTGCGAAGGCCGGGCGCGACGTTGGCGCGATCGCGCGTGAGCGGCCCCTCCGGCTCGGCCGCGGCGCGCCGCAGCGTAGCGCTGAGGAGGCCACGGTAACGCGCTCGCGCGGCAGCTCCGTGCTCCGCTTGGCTCTCTCGCAAGGCCTTCGCAACGTCGGCCTGAGCAGCCGCCGACAGGCGGTAGCGCACCACCGCTCAGCGCGCCGCAGGCGCGGCAAGACGATCGAGGAATGCGTCGAGCTCCGCGTCATCGACCTCGTCGGCGGCGCCGCGCTCGAGATCGGCGAGGCCGACTGCGACCTGCGTGCGCAACGCCTCGAGCTTCAGCGCGTCCTCGGCGCGGCGCTGCTGCAGCGCGCGCACAGCGTCGCGCATCGCCTCGCTCGCGTTCTGATAGGCGCCTGAGCGCACCAGCTCCTCGACGAAGGCGTTCTGCTCGTCGGTGAGGTTGACGTTGCGCGTCGGCATGCGCGTCTCCTCTGCGAAACGTCGCGACAGCGGCGACAGCCACGACCGCCACGAAGCCACCGGAGGTGACAATAGCCCGATTGGCCAACTTTGCCAAATCTTCGCAACGACGGCGACGACGGCGACGACGCGGTCATGTCTCCGCCGTCCGAACCTGGCGGTGGGCAAACTAGTGGATTGACTCCAACGTTTGGAACCCTCGGTTTCGTGCGGCGATGATGGCGTCGGGGTCGGCGCGCCAGATGAAGGGGCGGGGGTTGTTGTTGTGCTCGTCGACGAAGCGGTTGATGGC
>Ga0100402_1004544_pt1 | contig 14607 bp, 13 predicted proteins | sample CryGeyme20150102_FD_80419 | JGI IMG/M metagenome (GOLD analysis project Ga0100402, IMG submission 80419) | Groundwater microbial communities from Crystal Geyser aquifers in Utah, USA - Crystal Geyser metaG 2015-0102 | ecosystem: Environmental > Aquatic > Deep subsurface > Groundwater | place...
GCATGGAGTCAAACTGGCAATACTGGCATGCAGCGCCAGGAAGCGCGAAAAAGCCGCAACCCATAGTTGGGTACAGCATAAGTAATCGGTCATGCAGGGAAGATATGTTCCCCATACGTGCACCCGAACGGGTTTGATTACGATAAAACCGAGGCGTCTCTACAAGCTCAACACGTTCTGTTTCACCAGCACAATCAAGATAAAATCCACCTTCATCACTATGCAACGCATAAGTGCTGCGCTCAGTGTAGGGCTGCCCAACAGGAATCGTACACAAATGCCCTGACGATAAACGAATATCCACAACCGATTCGGTCGCATTCGCCTTTCCTACCCAGCGTGATGCTTCAGGCAAGCCCTCAGGCAATGCTACCCCACGACTCACCAATGAGAGTTTGGTGCGCCCAGGATTGCAGAAGGGATGCAGGTCAGTGGAATTCATCAGATGCTATTGCTTTTCTCAACACGGATTTTCCATTGCGTATCAGAGACTCTCTCTTTCGACACAATAGTTTGCCCTTGCTCTTGTAATGAGAGAGGCACATTTTCAATGGGCTCACCATCATCGAGAATCACATCCAGCAACGAACCCGCAGGCATGGTCGTTAGCTTGATTTTTGTTTTCACAAAATTCATAGGGCATGCCACACCTGACAAATCAAGTGTCACCACATCACTTGTTGTGGCTGTTGATTCAGCAGCAACATTTTGCGCAGACGATTCAGGCACTGCCGCAAAACGTTTATCGGCCAAAGCAAGCCAAGCAGCTTGCACATCACGAAGCTTGGTAATGCCCGCACCTGGGTTAGAGAAATCAATACCCATCATGGCGCCTTGCACAGCATTGAAGGCTTTAAACACTTCAGCATCAGAGGATGCATGACCAAGCAACAAACCAAATACTTCAGCATCATCTTCTGGCGCTTCGCCAAATGGCACCAAGAAGGCGCGCGCAAGCGAAATGCTTGAGCGGCGAAGAGCACTTTGCGCATCACCCCAGAACATGGCATCGATATGGGCTTTGGCGATTAGCAATTCATATTCTGCTTCAGAGATCAAAGCATCGGACATGCTCAATACAGCGCCGGCGCACTCGCCTTTTTTGTTACCTTTGGTGTTAAACGCTTCGTTTTCACTCCAATCGTAAATCAGACCATCCACTTCGCCTTCATCGGCTTTGAACGGCTCAAGAATCGCAGCTAAACCATCTTTACCCAAACGCTCAGCCCAATCGTGCACAGACTCTTCAGCAACACGTGTATCTTTATAATTTTTAAGCACTGCAATACCCGCTTCAGGAGCGTGTTTAGCAGGAATGGCTTCTGAAGCAAAAGCAAACGGTTGCCCCGCCACACCTGAGCCACCCACATGCACTTGATAATGTGGCACAGCTTGGCCTGCCACTTTCTTAGCCATGCCATGAAAGCCCAAATCAGCAATATGATGACGACCACATGAATGTTGGCAGCCAGAAGCTTTGACTGTAATACCTGCCAAAGCTGAATCTTGTTTTAAATCCACCATCAAAGGTTGCAGCGCTTGGGCTAAACCACGGCTTGAGGTGATACCCAAACGGCAAGTTTCTGTACCTGGACAAGCAGTGATATCAGAAATTCCGCGCGCAAAGGATGTGCGAATATCTGCATCGCCAAGCATCTCAAGCACAGCCGCCACTTTATCTTCAGCTACATCCACAATGACCATGCCTTGCTCAGTGGTCACCCGAAGTTCATCGGTGCCGCCAAGGCGGGCAGCCGCAGCCACAGCGCTACATTGCAAAGGTGTTAAATCACCGCGGAACACGTTGAGCAAAATCGATTGTTTACCATTGTGTTGGCTCACCACGCCGCTTTCAGCAAATGGCATAACATCCGTTGGCAAACGCCAATTGGCCTGGGCATACCCCGTAGCATCTTTGTGCGTTGATTCAATGACTGCGCGTTGCTTTTTATACTCAGCGATAAAACCTTCTTCACCCAGATTCAGCATCACATATTTCATGCGCGCACGGGCGCGTTTTTTGCGATCAGAAAATTTAAAGTGGATGCGCATCAATGCTTCACCCACCACAAAAATTTCTGATTCTTCAATAAATTCTTCGAGCAAAATCGCTTGCACAGGTTGCGATGACAAACCACCAGCAGCCCAAACCTTGAAGCCAGGCTTGCCATTTTTGTGCGTAGCAATAAAACCAATATCATGCATACCCGACAAACCACAATCGGTATCACAACCTGAGAAGGTCACTTTAAATTTGCGCGGAAATTGTTGCGCCAGCGGATGACGCAAGAAAAATTCAGCAAATTTACGCGAATGAACGGTGACATCCGCATGCTCAGCTGGGCATTTACCAGCTAAGAAACAAGTGGTCACATTGCGCACGGTGTTACCACACGCTTCACGGGTAGTAAGGCCTGCAGCATCAAGTTTGCGCAAAAATGGCACCACATCATCCAACGATACAAAGTTGGCCTGAATATCCTGGCGCGTGGTGATATGGGCAACACGCTCGGGCGCATGAGTTAGTGTGCCATCAGTGGGCATTGCCCCAGCATACAAATCAGCGCACTCACCAATCACTTCCAATTGCGCAGGGGTGAGCACACCACCAGGCAATTTGACACGAATCATTTGCACGCCTTCCTGGCGCTGCCCGTAAACACCCATTTGCAAACGAAATGGTGTAAAACGTTCCTCTGGCATGGTGCCAGCTTTAAAAGCTTGATAACCGGCTTCGAACTCGTCTACATCCGCTGTTTGTGCAAATTGATATTCAGACATGCGTCACCTCTGGTGTTTTTTTTATTCGCCAAACTTCAGTTCACAGGCTTGCTCATAGGTAACCAAGTCGGTGATGGTTGGGTTGTCACCGCATAGTGGACAACCTGGATCTTTACGAAGTTTTAATTTCTTCCATTCCATGCGCAGTGCATCAAAGGTCATCAGTTTGCCAGACAATGAGTCGCCAATGCCCAGCAATTCTTTCACTGCTTCTACTGCCTGAATGGTGCCCACAGCACCGGCCAACGCGCCCAAAATGCCCGCTTCTGAGCATGAAGGCACAAGGCCTGCTGGTGGTGGTTCTGGATACAAACAACGGTAACATGGACCATCTTTATGCACATGCGGTTTGTAGGTTGCCACTTGGCCTTCAAAACGGAACATGGCGCCCGAAATTAAAGTTTTCTTTTCAAAATAGCAGGCATCGTTCACCAAGAAACGTGTTGGGAAGTTATCACAACCATCAATCACCAAATCGTATTCGCGAATGATTTCACGGATATTGTCTTCGGTAACAAAGTAGTTGTAAGTATTCACTTTCACATCGGGGTTAAGTGCTTGCATGGTTTGCCTTGCGCTTTCCACTTTTGGCACACCAATGCGATCTTGGTTGTGAATAATTTGGCGTTGAAGATTGGATAAATCCACCACATCCGCATCAGCGATACCGATGGTACCCACACCAGCAGCGGCCAAATAATAGGCTACAGGTGAACCAAGGCCACCAGCACCAATCATAAATACCTTGGCATTGAGCAAGCTCGATTGCCCTTCAGCACCCACTTCGGGCAAAATAATATGGCGCGAATAGCGCTCGATTTGTTCTTCTGTAAAATCAATCATGTTTATTAACCTCATTCACCGCCAACGACACTTTCAATGCTGTGCCATCGCAGTTAAAACTTTTTATGCTTCAGCTTTTATGCTTCAATATCTTTAAACAAATCAGTGGACATATACCGCTCAGCCATCGATGGCAAAATCACCACAATGCGTTTGCCTTTCATTTCTGGCTTTGCAGCAATACGTAGTGCTGCAACCACTGCCGCACCTGAAGAAATACCGCCAGGAATACCCTCATCGCTAGCAAGGCGTTGCGCCATCGCAATCGCATCATCGTTGGACACTTGCTCCACACCATCGAGCACATCCACGTTCAAGTTTTTCGGAATAAAGCCAGCACCAATCCCTTGAATCTTGTGCGGGCCGGGCGCACCACCAGAAATCACTGGCGAAGCTTCAGGCTCTACGGCAAACGATTTGAAATTTGGATTGCGTGATTTCAATACTTCAGAAACACCAGTGATTGTGCCGCCAGTACCTACACCTGCAATCAAGGCATCCACTTTCCCATCACAATCACTCCAAATTTCTACAGCTGTGGTTTGGCGATGGATTTCAGGATTGGCTGGATTATCAAATTGCTGCGGCATAAATGCACCAGCAGTGCTCGTCACCAATTCTTCAGCTTTGGCAATCGCACCCTTCATACCCAAAGGCGCAGGGGTAAGTACCAACTCAGCCCCCAAAAGCTTGAGCAACTTACGACGCTCCAGACTCATCGATTCAGGCATGGTCAAAATGCAACGGTAACCTTTGGCTCTGGCGATAAATGCCAGTGCGATGCCTGTATTACCAGAAGTAGGTTCAATAATGATACCCCCAGCTTTGAGCGAACCGTCAGCTTCAGCCGCTTCAATCATGGCCTTACCAATACGATCTTTTACCGAGTTGAGAGGATTAAAATATTCACACTTGACGATAATCTCAGCGCCCAAATCCGCACCAATTTTATTTAAACGAATCAGTGGCGTGTTGCCTACTGCTTCTGCGGTATTATTATAAATTGCCATCTTTCGTCCTCCTTACTTCGTTAAAACTTCTAATCAATCAGCCTTCAATCACGTTTTGCTCGATGGGCTCAACATGTACACCATCTTGCGCTTCCAGCCATTTGACCGCTGCATCCACCACATCGGCTTCGCCTTCAATCTCAAGCCCAACCAAACCCATATCAGCTTTCACTTCCGCTGTACGGATATTAGTGATGACATCAAATGCTTTGGCCAATTTCCAAATCACAGGCTCAGTTACGGTTTTTTTATCAAAATTCAAATACACACGTAATTTCATTTCCTTCTCCTACCAACTCTAAAGTTGTATTTTTATTTAAGTGCAAGGCTTGGTGAAGGTGAGAAGCGCAGCATACTTATTGTATGTGAGCATCGCCGCATTCACCAAAACGCAGCAATTGAGTGAAAATACGACTTTAGCAGCCACCGGCGATTGCAGGTACGATGGATACTTCATCACCTGATTTCAGTGCAGTGTTACGGCCTTCCAAGAAACGAACATCTTCATCATTCAAATATACGTTAACGAAACGACGGATTTCACCGTTTTCATCACATAGGCGTTCTTTCATACCTGGATGCGCTGCTTCAAGGTTATCAATCAAAGCGCCAATAGTTGCGCCTTCGATGGCTACTTCATCAGCACCAGCAGTTAGTTTACGAAGCGGGGTTGGGATACGTACAGCTATAGTCATGTTATTCTCCTAGTTTTTAAATATTATTAAATTAGTTATTTGACGCCGTCGGCTTCTGCCAACACATCGAATTCTTTTAATGAAGCGTTGATAATGCGTGGCTTAGCCACTTCATTCAGCACAGCTTCTTGCGTTTTAAGGCCATTACCGGTGATACACAAAACAATCGACTCATCACGTGGCAACTTGCCTGATTCAATCAATTTAATCGCGCTGCCCAAAGTTACGCCGCCAGCTGTTTCTGCAAAAATACCTTCAGTTTCAGCAAGCAATTTCATCGCTGCAATCACTTCTTCATCGCTCACATCTTCACACCAGCCACCGCTTTCTTTAATAACACGGTTGGCATAAAAACCATCCGCTGGGTTACCAATCGCGAGCGACTTGGCAATCGTATTGGCTTTGACAGGGTGAATCATGTCGGTGCCATCTTTCACCGATTTAGAAATCGGTGAACAACCTGTAGCTTGGGCGCCATACACAGCAGTGCCATTATCTTCAATCAAACCAAGCTTGATAAATTCTTTAATTGATTTATCAATTTTGGTGCAAAGTGAGCCAGATGCCATCGGCACAACCACGTGTTTAGGCGCTTTCCAACCCAATTGCTCCATGATTTCATAACCCATGGATTTAGAGCCTTCTGCGTAAAACGGACGCACATTCACATTCACAAATGCCCAACCATATTTACCCGCCACTTCCGAGCACAAACGATTCACATCGTCGTACTGACCGCGAATACCAATGATGTTGGTGCCAAAAATTGCAGCACCCAACACTTTACCTTGTTCCAAATCTTCTGGAATAAACACGTATGATTCCAAACCAGCTGCCGCTGCATTGGCAGCCACGGAGCCCGCAAGGTTACCAGTCGAAGCACAAGCCACAGTCGTAAAACCAAACTCTACAGCTTTGGACAAGGCCACTGCCACCACACGATCTTTAAAAGAAAGCGTTGGGTAACACACTGAGTCATTTTTAATGTATAATTCTTTCACGCCCAAAACTTTGGCCAAACGATCAGCACGGATAAGCGGTGTAAAACCATTGTTGGCACCAACTTTTGGCTCACCATCAATCGGCAATAATTCTTTATAACGCCACATGTTTTGTGGGCGCGACTCAATCAATTCACGGGTAAATTTTCCTTCGAGCTTTTCATAGTCATACACCACTTCCAGCGGACCAAAGCAAAACTCACAAACGTGGGTAGGCTGAATCTCATATTCCTGGCCACACTCACGACATTTTAAGGCACGAACAATACTTTCACTCATGGTTTAAACTCTCCAAATCTTCACAGTTACTTAAAATCCAGAAACAAAAAAACCCTCGCGATTAAGCGAAGGTTGAAAGAATAGGCATGCGTTGCCAAAAGCTAACAACCCGAACCTCATCGCTCCTAGATTAACATCATCTAGGCAGGCATTGGCACCATTCTCTACTTAAGCTTTCGCCTCTGTAGTCGGTTGCCGCAGTTTCGTCGGGCCTGTAACCCTCAACTGCTCTGGATAAAATCGGATTCCAAATATGTGTTGCGAATAGTGCTACCGCTATTTTAAAACGCAAGCGAAATTATTCCGACCAATCTACTAAGGATTAAATTTACGTTTTTGCCCCACTCAAATGCAGGCCTACTACACCGACAATGATCAGCGTAATACTCCCAACTTTCATCATCGTGGCAGGCTCTTTGAAATAAATAATACCAGCAACGGCGATCAAAGCTGTGCCCACACCTGCCCAAATGGAGTAAGCCACACTCACCTCGAACTTCTTCAGAGCAAAGGTCAGAGCCACAATAGATGCGGCATAAAACATACCCATCAAAATCGAAGGCGTGAGCTTGGTAAACCCATCAGAGAGTTTCATGGAAATGGTACCAGCCACCTCAAGAAAAATTGCTGCCATTAAAAAAATCCAAGATCGCATGGATGTTTACTCCTTGATTTGTAGAGTGCTTGCCATGAGCGAAACCCACCACGATCCCTTTCAAGCCAACAAAGCCTTAGGGCAGCATTTTTTAACCAGTGATAAAGCGATTCGCACAATCGCAGAAGCCATTCCCCTTGGCGAGAACGCCATCGAAATCGGCCCTGGTCCTGGTGCTATCACCAAATCGGTGCTGGCACGTGTTGGCCACCTCACTGTGATTGAAAAAGATGACCGCTTTGCCAACTACTGGCAAGAACAGACATCAGACTTCCCCAATCTCGCAGTTGCCCACGGTGATGTACTGGAGGTATTGGAAGAAGTTGTAACTTCGGTGAAGCCCACATGGATTGTGGGTAACCTTCCCTACAATATCAGCGGCCCGCTTACCGCCCAACTCGCCAGCCACGCGCTTAGCGGCGGCATGGTCTTGATGTACCAACGCGAAGTGGGTCAACGCATTATTGCCGATCCGGGCAGCAAGATTTATGGCGGTTTATCGGTGTTGGTTCGTCATTACTACACACCCAAAAAGCTCATCACTCTGCCCCCTGGAGCCTTTAATCCGCCGCCGAAAGTACATTCCATGGTGATACAACTCACCCCCCACGGCAACACACCCGCCTGCCCATTTGCGCAGTTACAAAAAACAGTGCGTCAAGGTTTCGCCCATCGCCGGAAAACCATCTACAACCAATATCGTGGTCAACTCACCCAGGAGGATTTTCTGTCGATAGCTATCAACCCACAAAAACGCCCCGAACAACTTGCGTATGATGATTGGGTTCGCATCACCAAACTGCTGCATAAAACTTAGGACAGAACAATCTGCTTAGACAAATTAGATGCGCTTAACGTGATGATTTTCTGGCCTGCACCAATACATTCTGCCCTGTATGAACTTGTTTTTTCTGGGCTTGATACTCATGCAATTCTTGCTGATAACTTAGATATAGCGCATTAACTGCGGCCAACCAGTTAGGTGGTCGACCATGCTGTATTGCATCGCTTACTTTATATACAATCGCTGCGCCTGCTGAATAGGTACTGGCATCAACTTCTGCAAACCCGGATTGCTGGGTAAGGCGCCTTAGCGTCTCCACCGAGAATAAATGCAAATGACGCGGTGCTTCCCACCCTCGCCAACTTGCGCCATAGATTTTAGCGGCAAGACTATTCACGTTGGGAGTAGTCATCACCAATAACCCGCCAGGTTTGAGTATTCGCAGGCATTCAGCCAATGTTTCTTTAGGATTATATAAATGCTCAATGGCTTGGCTTAGTGTGATTGCATCATAGGTATTGGCTGGCAACGCGCAGGTAATCAAATCGCCCACATAAGTCTTGATGCCATATTTGCTCGTTACTTTTTTGGTAGCTTGCTCGTCAAAGTCTATGCCTTCAACAACCCAGCCTCGTTTTTTCATACGCTGTAAAAAGCGGCCACCACCGCAGCCTACATCAAGTAGCTTCCCCTTGGGTTCATCGGCTAGCATCATCAATCGTATATTGTCGCCTTCACGCTTGAGACCATTGCTTATCCAAACTGGCAGAAATCTGAGTTTGATAAAGCGCTGCGCTAAACTCAGCATCAACTTGCCAAACTTACCTTCTGATTTTTTGCTGTGGGTGTGATAGGTAGCATAAGCTTTCCACATTTCTTCTGGCAACGGCGCAGGGTCGAGCCAATACACCCCGCAAGCCTCATTGTTACACCTTTGAAACGACCACGACCCATCAAGATGACCATCTGGATCAGCAATGCCCGATTGCACCACAACGCCCACGCTGCCGCATAAATCACAAAGCGGCTTGACCTCACATTGAATGTTTTCCATTTATCCCACTGCCTCTCTTTGTTGATGTCTTGCAACACTGTAGAGACCAAGGCGGAAAGACAACTTTTGTTTCACAAAGCCTATCTAGCCCTTTCTCCACCACAGTCTGGTAAAGCGCATGGATAAAAATATGCGAATAACAGGTGACAAAATCGGATAATTCAGCATCTTTCGCTACCCAAAAAAGTACATCAAGGACGTATTATGGCTATCAAATCAGATCGTTGGATTCGCAAAATGGCGCAGGAACATGACATGCTCAACCCATTTGTGGATGGACAAGTGAAGAAAAATGCCAACGGTGAAGGCGCAATTTCTTACGGCCTATCATCTTATGGTTATGATGTGCGCTGCTCCGATGAGTTTAAGGTGTTTACCAATATCCATTCTGCGACAGTAGACCCTAAAAATTTCAGCAATAACTCATTCGTCGATATCAAGTCCGACGTTTGTATTATTCCGCCTAACTCTTTCGCCCTTGCCCGCACTGTCGAATACTTAAAAATTCCGCGCAATGTGCTCACTATCTGCTTGGGTAAATCCACCTACGCGCGTTGCGGCATTATCGTAAACGTGACCCCGCATGAGCCAGAATGGGAAGGCCATGTCACACTGGAATTTTCCAACACCACCACGTTACCAGCAAAAATTTATGCCAATGAAGGTGTGGCTCAATTCTTGTTCTTTGAATCCGATGAAGTATGCGAAACTTCATACGCAGATCGGGCTGGCAAGTATATGAAGCAAACTGGCGTGACGGTGCCTAAGCTTTAATATGAAACTTCAAGATATTTTAGCGCGTTGTAAGGCCGAGCAAACGCCATCCATCTCCTTTGAATTCTTCCCGCCAAAAACAGACAAGGGCGAAGAAAACCTATGGGCATGCATCCAAGAATTAGCGCCCTTAAACCCAGCCTTTGTATCGGTCACCTACGGCGCGGGTGGAAGCACCCAAAGCCGCACCCGCCGCATTGTAGAGCGCATCAAACATGAAACAGCGTTAGAACCTATGGCGCATCTCACCTGCGTGGGCTCCACCGAGGAAGATTTAGCCGCGCTTTTGTCGCAATACCAAGCATCGAATATTGAAAACATCCTCGCTTTACGCGGTGATGCACCCGAAGGCATGGATAGCTTTGAAGCCATCAAAGGTGGATTTGCTTATGCCACCGCTTTAACAGCCTTTATCCACGCACGTAACGACTTTTCTATCGCTGTAGCTACTTACCCTGAAGGTCACCCCGAATCTGCGGGCGGCGTGGCTGATGATTTGAAATATCTGAAAATCAAACAAGACAATGGCGCTATTGCGGCTATCACCCAATACTTCTTTGATAACGACCATTATTACCGCTTCCGTGATGCAGCTGAGAAAATGGGTATCACGATCCCCATCATTCCAGGCATTATGCCCATTGCCAACTATGCGCAAATTGTGCGTTTTTCAGCCATGTGTGGCGCAACTGTGCCTGATTGGCTGCATGAAAAACTCGATGCTTACGCAGATGATGAGCATGCAACCAAACAAATCGGTATCGAAATTGCTACCCGCCAAAGCCAAGATTTAATCAGTAATGATGCAGTTGGTGTGCATATTTATGCGCTGAATAAATCCGAAGCCAGCATCGCGATTTGTCGTAACCTTTAAATAACAACACGGCAGCGCTTGCTGCCGTGTTGTTATTTCAATTTGTATTCTGATTTAAGGATAGAAATGTCGGAGCTATCGATAATATCATTGATAGCAGCATCCATTTTTTGCTGATTTAAAATGGCTACAATCTCATCAGCAGTTTCTTCTAAAGTTGGGAAATTACTCTCTCTAGCCCCTAACCATTCAATGATATGCCAGCCAAATTCAGTTTTCACAGGCTGACTTAACTTATTCGTCGCATTCAAGGCAAAAGCAGCATCTTCAAACTTTTTCACCATGGTACCTTTGGCAAACCAATTCAAATCACCACCCCGGCCTTTATTGCTGTCATCAATGGAATATTGCGCAGCTAGTGTTTGAAAGCTGTCTTGGCCGGACTTGAGCTGGGTAAGAATATCCAAAGCCTTTTGTTTATCAGACACGAGAATGTGCCGAACATGAATCTGTTCAGGCACAGTAAAATCACTCACGTGCTTCTTGAAATAGGCTTGAATTTTCTCAGGTGTAGGGCGCGAAATATCATTGGTCTGCCAATCATTCACACCCTGAATCAACACGGCATTGGTAGCCTGGTGCATACGGTAAGAAATCAAGGGATCAAGATGCAAACCCATATCTTGCGCCTTTTGGGCCAAAGCTTCGCGCTTAATTAGAATATCCAAAATGCGTGCTCTGGCATTGGCGCTTTGCATCACGCCGCGCATCGATTCTGGCATGCTCAGAATTTCATAATCAATATCATGTTCATAAATCTTGGCCTTACCTACTTCAGCCACCACTGGACTTAACTGCTGCTGAGCAGGCAAAACACGCGATTGTTCTTGGCAAGCCGATACGATTAAGGCCAAACAAATGCCATAAAATAAAGTTTTAACACGGAGGGTCGCAATAGATTTCATGGCGGCTAGGGTATCGCCAGATAGTTATAAATACAAAGAAGGATTCGTTTATGTCACCCATTGCGATGGCCATGTTGGTCATATGTTTTTACTTGGTTTTCTATCATTTCTATGCCAAAGGTTTGCTTGGCAAAAAAGTTTTTGAGCTTGATGACAACAACATCACACCAGCGCACACCTTCAATGATGGCATCGATTATGTACCATCCAATAAATACATTTTATTTGGCCATCACTACGCTTCTATCGCTGGCCTTGCACCCATGCTTGGCCCTGCAATTGCTGTCATTTGGGGCTGGCTACCCGCGCTTTGCTGGGTGGTTTTTGGCACCCTACTTATCGGTGCAGTTCATGATTTTACAGCCCTTATCCTCTCCTCACGCCATCAAGGTCACTCGGTGGGCACCATCGCCAAAGAAGTCATTTCTCCGCGCACTAGGCTTTTGTTTTTATTGGTTATTTTCTTCCTCGTGGCTTTGGCGATGGGTGTGTTTGTACTCGTTATTTCCGGATTATTTGCTGCGCCTGATGTCGCCAACATCGCCCCCACTTCCCACCCAGAAGCCGTATTCCCAACCTATGCCTTGATGCTGATCGCCATGGTCATTGGCTTTTTGGTATATAAAAAGAATTTGCCGATGTGGCCGCTGATTGGCCTTGGTTTTGTCTTGATGCTGCTCACCACATGGTGGGGATTGGAGCATCCCATCACTGGTTTTACAGCCAAGGAATGGACTTGGTCGCTGCTCATTTATGCCTTTGCTGCCAGCGTGCTTCCTGTGTGGCTGCTGCTGCAACCACGCGACTTTTTAAACTCACTGCTGCTCTATTTGGCAATTTTTATGATGCTGATTGGCTTCTTCCTGCTCGATCCCGAATGGGCAGCTCCAGCCATCAATCCCAATCCGGTTGGTGCGCCACCGATGTTACCCTTTTTGTTTATCGTCATTGCCTGCGGCGCAGTGTCTGGTTTCCACGGTATTGTAGCTTCAGGCACCACGGCCAAACAACTGGATAAAGAAAGTGATGCCCCCTTGATTGGTTACGGTGGCATGATTGGCGAATCATTATTAGCTTTGCTGGCTGTGCTTGCCACCACAGCAGGCGCGTTTGCAACACGCGCGGATTGGGAAGCTTTTTATGGCTCATGGGATAAAGCTGTAGGGCTCCATCAGAAGCTTGGCGTCTTTATTCAAGGCAATGCCAATTTTATTCATCAGTTGGGCGTGCCTGTGGATTACGCCGCTGCCTTTATCAGCGTGGTCGTCGTTGGCTTTGCCATGACTTCAGTGGATACAGGCGCGCGTTTGCTGCGATTTAACATCCAAGAAATCGGCAAAACTATTGGCATGAATGTTTTGAACAATCGTTGTGTCGCCACCTTTTTGGCAGTAAGCGCCATCGGCTTTTTTGCCTTCTTTGAGCTTAATGGCAAACCAGCTGGTTTGTTTTTATGGACACTTTTTGGCACTACCAACCAAATCCTGGCTGGTTTAACGTTACTGACAGTGACCATCTATTTGTATCGCAAAAAGAAACCCATTTTGTACACCTTACTGCCCATGCTGTTGGTGCTAGGCACCACAATTGCTGGGATGATTATGGGCATGTTCGATGCTGTTGGAAAAGAGCAATGGACAGTCGCTATGGTTGGCTTCAGTATCTTCTCATTGGCAGTCTGGGTGCTGATTGAAGCGCTGATTGTTGTCAAACGTATCAAGGATGAACGCACAAACATCGATTTATAAACTCAGGGAGTAGTTATGACCAAGACCTCGCCTTACATCTATGTTTTAGACACCAATGTACTGATTCACGACCCCAACGCGCTACTGCGCTTTGATGAACACAATGTGGTCATTCCCATCGTGGTTTTGGAAGAAATGGATAAGGTCAAACGCGGCATGGATGAAAATGCCCGCAACATCCGCGAAGTTTCCCGCACGCTTGATACCATCGTAGCTGAACAGGAAAACATAGCCGATGGTTTTGAATTGCATGGTGGTGGCCGTTTATATTTTGAGATGGATGATACCACCGATGGCCTACCCCAAGGATTCACCAAAGACATCGGCGATAACCGCATCCTTGCTGTAACCATGCGTTTGCAGCAAAAATATCCCGACAAGCATGTGGTGTTGGTATCTAAAGACATCAACTGCCGCATCAAAGCTCGCGCCCTTGGTCTTAAATCCGAAGATTACCGCTCCGACCGCGTCGTAGATGACATCAATGTACTTTCCACCGGAACCATCACATTAAGTGAAGAACAGTGGGAAGGCATGGCCAAAGATATGAAGGTAACAGAAAGCGAGCATGGCAACCGCTATGTGGTCACTTGGCCCAAAGACATTCCTCTGCCACATATCAATAGCTTTGTTATTTTACCTGGTGATCGAGAAGTAGCTTTGCGCTGCGTTACAATCGCAGAAAACGATATCATCACCCTTGATGATATCTGCCCATACCGCTCCGATCGCCATGCCGTTTGGGGTGTAAAAGCGCGCAATATGGAACAAAGTCTGGCCATGAACTTACTGATGGATGCCGAATTGGATTTGGTAGCCATTATGGGGGTAGCTGGCTCGGGCAAAACGCTCATGGCTTTGGCAGCTGGCTTGCACCAAACATTAGATTTGGGATTGTATGAAAAGATTCTGGTCACCCGCGCTACTGTGCCCATGGGGCAAGATATCGGCTTCCTACCCGGCACTGAAAAAGAAAAAATTGAGCCGTGGATGGGCGCAATCACAGATAACTTGTCTTACCTACTCGATGAAGCAGTGAGTGATTTAGGTACTGTGCTTGGCCAACACCGCATTGAAATTGCGACGCTATCCTTTGCCCGCGGTCGCACATTCAGCAAAACTTGGTTGATTATTGATGAGGCGCAAAACTTAACGCCGCATCAAATGAAAACGTTGATCACGCGTATGGGCGAAGGCTCAAAAA
>Ga0100402_1004546_pt1 | contig 14605 bp, 9 predicted proteins | sample CryGeyme20150102_FD_80419 | JGI IMG/M metagenome (GOLD analysis project Ga0100402, IMG submission 80419) | Groundwater microbial communities from Crystal Geyser aquifers in Utah, USA - Crystal Geyser metaG 2015-0102 | ecosystem: Environmental > Aquatic > Deep subsurface > Groundwater | place...
CGCCTCGGAACGGAGAAAAGGTCGGCCCTAGTAAATTGCCGAGTTTCTCCAAACCACCCTACCTAGCCAAACGTAGCCCTAGAGAGCTGGCATAGTCGAGAGAACGCGGTAGCGTTTGCTCGTAGTCCAGAAAAATAAAAGCTCTCACCCTACTGCACCGTCCGGCGGATGTGGGTGGATCGACAAAATCCGACAGGCCACGGCAAGATGATGACTGATGACGACATGACGACCCAAACCTTTCGCTAATAAACGCAGTACTTCACTGCCTGTATTATTGCTGGTCTAGCTAAACTCAGTCTACACATAAAGTATTAACACTAGTTCAAGGACTAAAGCTTCACGCAATGGCATCACAAGGACGGATCGTGAAGGAATTAGCCGAGGTCGGAAAGGATGACAAAATCAGTGGGATCAAGGCTGTGCCTGTTGTACCAGGAGAATTGAACCATTTGAAGGGCACCATTCCAGGACCTCAAGGGACACCATACGAGGGAGGAGTTTTTGAAATTGATATTGTGCTGCCAAAGCAGTATCCTTTTGAACCACCAAAAATGAAATATCTGACAAAGGTTTGGCATCCTAACATTTCCTCCCAGACAGGCGCCATTTGTCTGGTAAGTTAGACGGAAAGGATAAAGGATACCGGCGACTCTTACGATAAGCTGGCGATTTATCCTCGTGGTTGACTGGATGTCATCTCTGACAAGATTTTTTGTTATCTGTATTACAGGATATTTTGAAAGATCAATGGAGTCCTGCGTTGACCATTAAAACGGCTCTGCTTTCCCTACAAGCCCTGATGTGTTCAGCGGAGCCAGGTGATCCACAGGATGCTGAAGTAGCAAAAATGTATCTGTCGAACCGGAAACAATTTGACGAGACTGCAAAATTTTGGACCGAAAGCTACGCCAAGCCTACTTCCAAAGAAGATATGATCAAACGGGTGTGCGAGATGGGCTTTGATCGTGAAAGTGCGAAAAATGCTTTGGAAAAGACCAGCTGGGATGAGAGTGCCGCCGTCAATCAATTGTTGGGCATGTAGAAGAGAAAATTCACATTTATTGATGCGTTAAAAAATTAAAAATTATTGACAAACAGTCAATATTTCTTGGTTGATCTGTCATGATCTAATGATGCTTCATGATCTCTTGTAGGCCGTCCTGCTCATAAATACGTACGCGAGTATTTACAAGGAGAGTAAGAGAATACCTTAGACGCATTACATCTGAGAATGAAGAGTATAATGCAACTTTAAATAGTAGTATATGAAGCAAGAGCAACAGCAATAGCTTCACATGATAACTATTCCACAATTCCCGCCAATTCTTGTACTACGACAAACCCATCCGCCTCATCAATCGCTGTGCTTTCAACGCACCTTGGTCGATGGATATACCTTTCTTCTAATATCGCCTGCAACCTTGCGCTGTCTTGTCCTGCGGCGCTGGCCCCTTGCCAAAAAATATTTATATGTTGTTTCAAAATCTGAATATCGTTTTGAATTTGCTCGAGTGGAACGGCCGAGACACTCAGATCCCATTGTGTCGCTACGGCCTGCTTAACAGAGGAGAAGGATTGCCGACAAAATGGACAACATAATTGTTTGCGGACCCAACGCTTGTCGCAGCCGTAACACAAAGCATGAGAGCAGCAAGTCAACACGCAGTCCTCAGGTCTGTCCATACAAATCGAACATTCTCTCGAAACGTGGTGGGTCGAAACCACTAACGGTGGGTTGTCTAAAGAAATAGACAAAGGATCTCGCTTATCCTCATGTTCTCGATTGATTAAAGCACCACTGGCAGGAAGACAGGCATTAAAATCGTCACCCTGCAATTGTCGTACATCAAGCCTCCTGCCTTTTAAACCTTCTCTTGCTGAAATTGGGTCTTCTGGTATCAAAGCTTGCGAATCTGCGAGACGACGCAGAAGCGTAAAATAGCGACAAAATTGAAAGAGAGAAACAAGACAGAGAACATTATCATCATCATCTGTGACTGCAATGATGATCTGGTGGATGCCATCGAAAGCATGTAGAAAGTAGAAAGCGGCAGATAGATTAGAAAAGCAGGGGATAAGAATTGTTCAGCTTTTTCACGAAGCCAGCAAATACGTACCGATTCTTGATAAAATTGCGCACGCTCCATATATGTCTGAGAAGCGAGGTTCTTCAAGGCATCTTCTGTTTCATGAGCGGCAACGTAGGCAACGAATCGAACATTCGAATTGGTGCTGTGCTTCCGACTCCTTTTTGCATTGTTGAAAATGAAATCTCGGCTCCGGGATACTTCCGCCAAAATTGTCGCTTCCTCTGTCCAGTCGACAAGCTCCTCCCAACAAAGAGGTATGTTTCCAGGTGTTGGAGGCATGGGACCACCCAAGATAAATGTCACAATGGAACATAATTGCTGGATAGCACCTACGGGCTTAGATGCATTCGAGGAGGAGCTCTCGCTGCGGGAGCCAACAGAAGACAAGGAAGAAGAGCTTATCCGGTTTATTGCCGGCCCGTGCCGGATCCCCGGCAAGACGTGGGTGTTAGGATGACTGTTGCCCATGAAGCTTACGGCTTGAAGCAACGACTCAAACTGAAGCAGTAAATGTCTATCTAATTCCTCAGTCACCAAAATATCAGGGAGAACTGAGAACGATCCAATGTTTTCCATAAAGCACATTAATCTAAGATGCGAAAGCAAAATGTTGGTCGGTTCTTTTCGAGAAGCTATCAGGTAAGTTTTGGTGAACTGTGAAATGAATACCCTACGAAATACGATACATGGTCAGGGTAGATTAAGGTAGATCAGGTAGAAACGCGAGCAAGAACTTGAGCAGAAGATGTTTGAATCACGGGCAACAATCTTGTTTGAGTGTGGGATTCATTCGAATCGTGGCTCAGCTACCAGAAATAGCAGTCGAAAAATTAAAAAATATTGTCCTTTTTGTAGGAGTAGAAAACACTTGAAAACGTTACAAGTTAACTTATGTTTGTCAGTGTGTTTATTAATGTCGGCAGCAGCTATCAATCCCAGCACTACTGCAGCTTAACGGGTATACTGACCCTAATTATTTGATCATGCGAAATACATGATCACGAAGATCAATCCACTCGGATTCTCCATCGTCATATTCCAGGAAAAATGGTTTCGTGGAGGTCAGAATATTACGTAGTTTTGCAATGGTACCCGGGTAATAAGCATCGTCGTCCGACCAAAAGACTTCAACGCGAGAGCCGACCTTAATCTTCGACATGACATCCACCATGTCCATTCGGTTTCGAATCAGATTGCTAGGATCAGTTTCGGAATCAGTAGATTTGCGTCTCCGTGGTTCATCAGAGGATGGCTCATTGTCCCCGACAGCCTTTCTCTTTCGTCCGCACAATTTAGGAGCAGACAGAATGTGGAATTTGTTACGATGAAAGTCGATCCATTCCGACTCTCCGTCGTCGTATTCGAAAAAGAATTTCTTTTTACGATAGTTGCGTTGTTTCGTAACAGTCCCAGGGTAGTATTCCTGATCACCGCCCCAATACACAGACACACGCGTGCCAACTTCAATGGTATCGGCTCGCTTTCTGTGAGCGTCGTCAAATTCAAATTTGGGGGCAGCGGGACTATTTCTTGCGCCGACCGCAGAGCCACCACCAGAAGAATCAGATTCTTCACCATCGGAATTGTTAGGTTTAAAACGATTCGGTTCCTTGCGTGGCCTCACGCCGGCAACAGAAGTGATCTTGAAAATATCAGCATCGTCATCATCTTCTTCGTCGTCCTTCATAGCAGGCTTGCGAGGGCGTCCTGGGCCTCTTTTCTTCGGTTCTTCGCCATCGCTCTTTCGCGGACGTCCAGGGCCTCGCTTCTTTGGACTCGTCGTCACAGCTGGACTGCTTTCGGTTGTGTCAGGTACGGCATTATTAGTTTTCGGGGGTCGCCCGGGGCCTCGTTTCTTAGCCGGTGCAACTTCGCCTGCGCTGCCGCTGTGCCGTGGAGGTCTACCAGGACCTCGTTGGCGGGCCGTATTGCCCGCACTCTTCGGCGTCGAAACCGTGTTTCTCGGTGGGCGACCAGGCCCGCGGTGCGCAGGACTCGCCAACTCCGATGCCTCCGTTTCGTCTTCAGAATGACTGAAAATATTTTCGATTTCAAGAGTTCCTTCCGAATTTTCGCTGGCTTTCCTCTTTGAGGGACGGCCAGGTCCACGCTTTGAATGTAGCTCTGGGGCGGACGGTTCAGTAGTTTTGGCTTCGCTGTCCGCCGAGGATTCTTTGATTAAAATGGCCTCGTTATTTATTTTTTCTGGCGAATATCCAACTTTTTTGGGATCTTGGTCTTCTATTGCTTTCGTATGAGGCTCCTCTTCATTTGTCACTACGACTAACAATTCGTGCGGCTCCTCGCGTCCACTTTCAGTTTTTGCTTTCTTCGGCGGACGACCAGGACCACGACGCTTCGTAGTTGCAGCTAACGCAACAGTAACAACACAACTAGAGGAATCGGCACTAGCGCCATTCAGCACATCACTTTCAACTTGGGCTATCGTTGCCGGGCGACCGGGGCCACTGTGCTTGGAATCTCCCGCGGCAGATGCGCTACTAGCGACACTTTTCGGTGGTCGACCACGCTTTCGTTTCACCAACGATGGGGCAGTTGTCGGCTCAAGGGCGTTCTTTGTCTTCGACAGGCTTTTATCATTCACCAACTTTATTCCGTTATCTTCAGCAGCATGATCCACTCCATTGTCTTTGCCGCTAGACTCTGCAAACCAATTCTTAGGGCACTCCTTCGGACCTGCACTCGTATCGCTTACGATAGCAACAGGTGCTAGGCGTGAAAGATCCGCTGTAGCTTCTTTTACTAAGAAATTATTAGCAGGTGCATGGATACTCCTTGGTTCGACAGAAATTGATCCCAATGGAGCCATGTTCTTGGTTTCTTTGGCAATTCTAACGGCCTCGCTAGCTGGTAATACGCAGGCAACAGCCGTAGGACTCTCCTTGGCAGCGAGCGAGGCGCTGTCACTATCCGAGATTCGAGGAATATCGACATTTGCGTTTCTTAGAGGTTTCGACAGGGCAGGCACGGAAGTGGTACCGGTCGTTGGGCATCCCTCGTCTCCCAACGACTGCAGCAAAGATCCGTCAGATTTAGAGTCTTTCGTTTGTTTTTCATCTGTAATAATCTGAGCAACTGCCGGTGGTACCTCTTCCTTTAAGGGAGGCATTTCGAATATAGGTTCCATATCTTCATCATCACTGATTTCAATTTCAGTCGTAATTACGTCTGGCATATCTTCTGCATTCAAGGGTTGAGCCGGTAAATTTTCTTCAACTTCCTCTTTGATGACAATAGCCGACTGGTCCTTGAGAGTCTTCTTCTCCTTAGCTGTTAGAAGTCTTACTACACTATAATAGATATCAATCCATTCAGAGCCTCCAATATCGTACTCGACATAAAATGGTCTCCTTCGGTTTCGAATCAATCGTGTCACAGTACCTTCCATAAACTTGAGCTCTTTGGAGCATTGAACAGCAATTCGCGATCCAATTCCGATTTGGCTCATGGTAACAGGATTTTTGGGTCGAATTGGAGGGACCTCTTCATCGCTACTCTCGCCGGAAATTGGCACATCACTGCAATCCTCCGAGTCCGAACGTACCGTGCCAAACATGGGTTTGGCGTTATTTTGAATAAGATCTAGATTTTGCGATTCCTCCGATTCCATCGTATTCCACTGCTCTGGAACAGGATTTAACTTTTGGGCTTGCTTCTGCTTGCATAAGCGAACGAGGGGTGAATCATGTGCTCGTTTCTTTCTGCCGCGTTTCGCCTTCTTGGCAGGTGGCAGATTTACATTCAAAGTAGTCGGTAGAAGACGGACCTTTCTTCGGGACAATTCAATCCAATCGCTGTGACCCTTGTCATATCGAACGTAATAACATGGCTTCTTCAGGCTGTTGCGTGGAATTTGCCGATGCGATACAGTTCCTTCAAAATACTTGACCTTATTCGGGCAAAAGACAGCTACCCGTGTCCCAATTTCCATTTGGGTGTAGACACTTGGTTCCGGCAGTTCATCATGATGAAAATGTTGTTGTTGTGGTGGTGGCGGCGGCTGTTGCTTTTGCTGCGTCAAAAGCGGCTTTGAAATGACCTGTCGCCTGGTAGATGACAATTCATTATCCGTTGTATCCGAGGATTCCGTATTCGACCCGCTAGAGCGCTTAGACATATTATGGTTCGACCTTCGTGCAAAAGGACTACTAGACACGCGGTTCGAATGTCGAGTTTGCAATTGACTGCCATCGCCGTCATCACCATCGTCGCTGCTACTGCTTTCACCACTGCTGCTGTTATCCACGACGCGCCGACGATGATTGTAAGACTTGATTTTGCCGTTGCAGTTGCCATTTATACCAAATTGTCCCTTGCGAGCCTTTTTCAGGACACAAAAGTTTCTGTGCTCCAAGTTAATCCACTGGGTATCCCCATCATCGTAATCAATGTGAAATGGCGTCGGATGGCCTTGTCTGTGGTTCGTGACCGTTCCTTCGTAGTATCGCTCATCATCAGACCAATACACTGCTACTCGTGCTCCCACTCGCACTTGGTTCAAATCAGACACGAGTTCCACATCGTTTTCGTCGCTGCTGTCAGCAGAGGAAGATTCCTCTTCTGAAGAGCTCGACAAAAAATCATCGTCGGTGGATTTGTGTTGTTGCTTTTGCTGCTGCTGCCGTTGACTCGGCTTGGGTTCTACTTCTACCGAGTCTTCGGCGGTTGTATCATCGTCAACATCATCCTCAGAATCTTCTTCTACCAAATCATCTCGTTCTTTCATCCGAGCGTGCTTTTGCCGAATCCCATCCCGGATCGCCTTACTCTCGGTATTGTCCTCCAAAAAATAGAACTTGGTATCTTCCAAATCAATCCATTCGTACTCACCATCTTCATACTCCAACTTGTGTGGTTGAGGATGATTAGCATCCTTTCGTTTCTTCACTACAATGGCTTCATAGTATTGCTCATCATCACTCCAGTATACCGAGACACGCGATCCGACCTGAATCGGATCTTGTTTGTCTTCTTTATTTTTACTGGCTATGTTGATTTTGGAAGAAGAATAAGAAGAAGAGGAAGTGTTGCTGCGGGACTTCCTGGCAATATGAGGAGTTTGTCCGTTGAGACTGTGACTTGTAGTAGCTGGTGATGGTGATGGTGCTGGTTTCCTTCGATTGCGTTTGCGAGGGCCCGTTCGAGGTGTCAGTACCAGAAAGTCTGTCTGCGCCGTAACAAAATCAATCCATTCTGTTTCCCCGTCATCGTACTCCAGATAATAAGGTCGTTTGCGAGTTTGATTAATCTTGGCGACCGTTGCACGATAGTACTCATTTTCTGCTGGCCATAAAACGGCCACTCGCGATCCGACCGATATTTGCGCCAGTTTTTCTTCCAAGGTTTCTTTGCGCGGCCTTCCCCGTGGTCGTCCCCGTGGTCTTCCTCGCTTGTTGGCGGATTCAATATCATTTGCGTGAAGAGCAGCTTCTTTTTGCATCTGTTGCTGTTGCCGCTGCTTTCTCCGTTTGACGCGCTTTCTTCGTTCTTCTTCCGAATCATAATCTTGGTCATCGTCATCGTCCTCTTCATCTTCTTCCACTATGGGCTCTTTGAATCCTGTTTTCGAATGCAGGTGTCTCTTACGGGCGGGATCATTCTCCACACCCTTTTTTCTGCGGGCAATGTCCGACTGGTCATCATTGTCGGTAATTCCATATCGTCGGACTTGCTTTCTCCTTCGGCCTGTGTGCGTAAACCCAAAGTCTTGCAAGTCATCTGAACCTGAATTGTTGGGCTGTGATCCTTCATTTTCGTCTCCTTTTGATTCATCCTCTGATTCGTCAAAGATGTTGGGATTCAGCCTACTGGAGCTGCCGTTGGAGAAGGAGACGGAAGCCTTCTGATTTTTTATTCCGTTGAGTTGGCTGCTGGAAGAAGACATTTGTGCTTCATCTTCTTGCTCTTGCTGCTGTTGGTGGTGCTGTTGCTGATGATGCGGTCTTCTGGAGAAAGAAGCGTGGTCATTTCCATCAGTCCCAAGGCCACGACCATTGGCTTTGTCGTTCAACATCTTATCCAACCTTTTTCTGGCATTCTTCTTCGCACTCGAATTCTCTTCAGTTGCTGTCGAATTATTCTCCGGCATAGTCCCAACACACATCATTTGGAGAAAAACAACAACCAGTAAATTATTAATATACTGTTAGTATATTCTCCCCCCTCTTAATATTGGCTGTAGTGGATTGTCCTGACTGTCGGTGGTTAATAAAATAATAATAGAATTAAAAATAAATAATAATTGGAGAGGGAAAAAAAATCACTGGTCACCTCTATCATCATCAAGAACGACGAGTACGGGTAACATGGAGAAAAAAAGAGCTTTCTACACACGTCTTCTTGCTTGCGTACCTCAAGTTCGTTTGCCTTGCCTTGCCTTGCCTTTCTTGGTTGCTTCCCGGAGAGGCATGACAGGCGCGCGAAGATCTCACGTGTCAACTCTTCAAAACAAAAAAACCTTAATCAGTTGCTTCTCTTTAATAATAATAATTAACACATGTAAAGCCAATTACATCTTGGATCAACTGCCGCAAGAAATATTTCGATGGAAGACCATGACGGTACTCGTATTCCACTAATAAAATGGCAAATGACTTTACAGAGCTTAAAGATTTGTATAGCTAAATTAGTCAATCATGGTACTGATTGAGGTATAGTGGCTGAGTCATTGGAATCATGCGGTCATCAAGAATTGTGTCGCCAGTGGGGAAGTTTCTTCCAAGTGAGGATTGATGGGAAGGTGTCAACAGATTAAAAAAATCAAAAGGGATTCGCATCCCATCGATAGTATTCTCCTGTAGTATTTTTAAAAAGACGATACTACTCCGAGGAGTACAACCCTGACCAGTTATACATCTTCCTACGAAGAGGCAGAACGCAAGCCCGAATGAAGTGTGTTTCTTTCATGCAGGAACCTGCATGCAGAAGAAAGCTATCAGATGAATGTTCCTGGACAGAGGGCTGGCTGTTTGGTATAGTACCAGGGCAGGTGTACTCCGAATGGTATTCCTTGTTAATACGCCGATCTACTCTTCTCTCTTTACTACTAGAAGATCTATATCAAATTGCAAGTTCAGCCAGTGTGAAAATGGATTTTAGCTCAATTGGGTTTCGACAAGCAATCTATTGGGGCGTGGCTGATTACCACTGCGTAGCACCTTCTTTTTAGCTGTTAGATTTGTTTTGGGATTTATCCCATTGCTATCATTTTGCGTATTCGTGGATTTTTTGCTCGTCGTGAATACAGTATTAGATTTAGAGGAGACCTTACGCTTCCTTCGCATGAAAACAACTGTTCTGTTGCTTTATTCCTTCTTTTTGCCATCGTCATTGTCGTCGTCATCTTTGACAATAGGTTGGCGGCAATAGGCACAAATGTCTTTCGTTTTTAACCATTGGTCGATGCAGTCCTTGTGAAAACAGTGTCCACAGGGAAGCTTTCTTAGCTCATCGCCCTTTTCGTACTGGAATTGACACACGAGACACTTGATTTCGGAATCATCAACCTCCTCCTTTATTTTATTTTCGCACAATGATGAGACGTTCTCTCCCTTGGAGCCATTTTGCTTTTCCTTCCCAAACACTTTGTCAGGGTCATATTGATATACTTCCAATTTGGCAATCTCCCTGTGTGCTATAATGGCCCAACGGTCCGCCTTGACATCCCCAATGCGTTCGCTAAGTTGCAATAAAGCATCATAGGACATACCTTCGACCTCGTCCCCTAACTCTTCCTCGTCGTCATCTTCTTCTTCTTCTTCGGCGAGAGCATTCTGAAGAGCAGCAAAATCCTCAGGGGAAAATTGGTCCGAATTAATTTGAAGAAAGTCAGCCGACATGCGGTGTGATGCCATGGCCTCTTCTGCCATTAGCAGTTGGGCAAGAGCCAAGGACTCCTCTTCTTCACGCCGCGCTCGCTCTTCGTCCGTTTCGTCTTCGTTGGTTCGTCCCTCTTGCTCCTCCTCTTCTCGTTGTGGATTGTTGCTAATAGGTGTGCGAATTTCTTCCTCCTCAGCTTCTGCGATATCCTGACCACGAGCACTACTGGGAGAAGGCTGATCACGACGATCGTCGTCCGCGGGTGAAAAGGCCGGAGCATGTTGGTCCAGCATGGCCGTGAAGGAATGCGACAAGTCTCCACTATCAGCATGACTATTGTTATTGCTGCTACCTGGAGTCCGCATGGGGGAAGCGCACACCAAAGGTTGCCGATACGATCCGCGAGGATTGATTGCATAGGATGGCTGAAGAGTCCACCGCGACTGATGAAACAAACTAGGAGGAGATAACTGAGACTGTAATCGTTGCTGATGGTGCTGCCGGTGCTCACTGTGGCTATTGTGACTTATATTTTCCATGGATAAATGACGAGTAGACAAAAAATGACGCCCACTGGGAGCAATGGCTCGGTGAGAAACGCTCTCATCCTGGCGGCTATTGCTGTTGACGCTGTTGTTGCTGCTGAAAGTGATTGATTCTTCGTGTCCTGCATAGCTGTGCTGGTGCTGCAACGTAGGGCGGACCAAACGGGGAGGGGTCATCGTACGATCGTTGTTGACATTCGGAGAGGACTTGGCCACTGGCGAAAGAGATATCATTTCATCGTTGCCTAGATTGACGGTACCGCTGTTGCGAGACGATTTCATTTTCAAGAAAAATGCTCGACAAAACAATGGAGAGCAATTTGCAGGAGATGTACAGCAGCCGGCTATGAAAAGAAAAATGAGGAGGCAGGGTTGCGTGATGAAGTGTTTGCGCTGTCGTGTGATCGCTCAAGACGTGTTGTGTTATTTGTTGATTGAGAAGATTGGCGAAAAAGCCGTTGATACTTTCCAACGACCTTGAGTCGTGCGTAAGAAAATTTGTCAAAAAAATGATGAGTAGTAATAACTGCAAAATTATTATTGCATGTTGCATGAACTCGAGTTATATTATGTAATAGTAATATTAGCTATTAGCTAGTACATCTACCATAAGGACGAACCCAAGAAGTATTACTTTCATTCTAAAGACATAATCCATTTGCTTTTAGAGAATCTCTCTCAGCCTATCGATCGGGTGACTAGTGCCGACGCGATCCAAGCAACTTGAGCTCCCTTTCAAGCCAATCTTCATGCCGATGCGAAGTAGCGGAGGACGAGAAGAAGCGAGAAGCTGAGCTTTCTTTTTCAAGCTCTTCCAAATCCTTCTCCATAGCTTTCACAAGGCGAGAAGCGCTGCTCTCTCTTTTCAACATATTCCCGTCCTTTTCCTTAGCCTCCAACCGTTCCAGCTTGGCGAACTCTGTTTCGAGACGATCATGTTCCGAAATAGGAGTCAAGCCAAGTGAAGCCCCGGCAACAGTCTCCAGCCTCCCGATATTTTCCTCAAAATGGTCAAAAGCTTCCTCTGATAACTTATTGTTGTTGACTTGATTCAAAATTGCATTGATCTGAACCATTTGTTTTGCCGTCTTGGAACGTTTCATCAAGTCGTCACGCTTTTCCACCTTTTCACGAAAGGCTTCTTCCAGATTCTGGAAGGCGGTGAAAAGTGTTTCTCTCGCTTCAGCCTGAGCATGAATATCATTGATCAGCTTTTTGACGCCATCTAAAAGTTCTTGTCGGCGAAAAAGTGCATCCCTGGCTTTCTGCTCGTAGCCTCTGGACAACGCGTACTTTGCTCGACTATACAATTCATCGGCAGCATCCTCGGCTTGTAGCTTTTGCGCATACATGCGACGTTGTGTATCCGTGACATCGACATACGCATTTCTGATTTCGCTTAAGTTGTTCTAATGAAGTGACGACGGAGAAGACAGCCGATCAGCGCATTGTGGAACTGAATCATTTTGTAGAGCTTCAAATCGACTTACCTGCATCTCTTTGAGTGCATTATCCAAGACATTCTCAGGCAATTTTTCCTGCTCAAGATTCTTCAGAGACTTGCTAACATTGTCCCATGCCATTCGGGCGAGCCTATCGTAGAGAAATAAATCCGGCCGAGCAATCCAAACCATGGCACAGTAGAAATCGAGCATACGCTGAAGGCCAGTCTTTTGCTGCTGTGCTGAATTGGCCGTCATGGCAGCGCTCTTAAAGGTTGCAGATTTCTGATTAACATCTGGTCGCTGAATAAACGGAAAAGAAATGCCTGGTTCGGCAAATCCAGAGGCGAATTGCATATTCGAGCGTTGTCTGCTGCCTGCCAAATAGGCGTCAGACAAGAAGGGCGCCATAGCGACCAGGACGCCAGCAAGAATGGCTGATGATGTTTTGAGATTCATTTGCGTCCTGCTTGCACGGGAATTAAATTTGTGAGTTGAATTTTGTGCTTAGTGCATCCTTCTTTTCTTGACAATACTATTATTTACTCTAGCACTACTAGTACATGGTAGGTGACATTTGCCACGCGACAAAAAAATCTTGTATTGCTAAATATTTCTGGATTTGACACGACTCAACCCACCCGGGACTGCCTGCCGCGAAGAACTGGGCTGCCAAATCACAGGATTTTTTCATTTCGGGATTGGTATCCCATCAATTTTGACAAGTGGAATTTCTCCCTATGATTGTAAAACGGCGTACAGTATCCAGTCGAGTTACAAGTGGCAGAAAAGATCTTCCTCCCAACCATTGTTTCACGGGAGATAGTCCTCAGTGGTGATGCTGCTCTAAAGACTAGCCCTCTGCCTGCCACGCTCTCGCTCCAACTCGTTGACACACGCGAGCCTCAAAACATGCCCCACAAAATCGGATTCGACATGGCTATCGGTGGTTTTCCTGGAGTAACTGTTCAGATGTGAATCTTTTTTGACTGAAAGCCAGTCAAAAATGAGTAATTCAAGTAGCTGATTTAATTGGCGCTCGCTTGAAGACCTTGAAGTTGTGTTGGTGTGTAATATTATTATAGTAGGTTTAGTCTAGTGCTGCTCATTACTACTTACTTCTTTGTCTCCACATGCAAGTTTAGAGTAGTCATTGTATTCTACCGTAGCCAGCCAAGAGAGGTCTTTCGGTTTCTTGGATACGGTAGTGTTGAGGTTCTACTGAATTGACAACCAATCGTGCGCGAAAAACAATTCTTGACATGTTTTGTTGTACGTGGTGCAGCAACGACACAACAAAAACCGAACAAAAAGTACGTAGGCTCGAGCCAGGGAGGAGCTCTCCACTTTCAGCAACGACACTTTATGGCTGCGCGAGCACATGAAATCACCACAAAGCCCCACACAACCAGCCCATTGTCTTCTCAAGATGGCAGCAACGAGCAATACAACGCCTCAAGAGATGATTACGGCAGCCTTTGCCAACGAGCGCTGTGGCATCCTGACAGGAGGTTGCGATGGCAAGTTGCCAACCGCTTGTGTTCCAACTACGGTAGTTTCAGCTGTCATGCCTCCTTTTAAAAAGCGAAGAATAGCGCCCACCGCTAGCCCCAAGGCATGCCCAATTCAGTTTCTAAAAAAGCTTTTTCGAGAACATCGAATAGATGACTCGCAAATGCACCAGCGACCATCACTGGCGGATTTTGTGAAACCCGAAGAATCGGAATGCGAGTGTTACAACGCAGCCGTTCGCTTTGTTCGGTCGAATAATCTCGCTGAATTACAGATCATGCACGAGAATGGCAAGAATCTCAATGTCTGTAATCGAGTAGGAGAATCGTTGTTGATGGTTGCCTGTCGGCGGGGACATGTGGCTATTGCGGATTTTCTTATAATTTCAATTTTGGGTGGAAATTGAAATTGTCGGCTATTCTGGAAGCTATCCAGGAAGTCTATAGTAAAACAGTACAAAACAGCATGAAGCACGATACGATACGATACGAAGTAAGACAAGTTAAGATAACAGATAAGCAAGACAACAAGATAAGCAAATAAGCAGATATAAGATGGTAATAAGAAGAAGTTAAGATGATAACAAGACAGCAAGAGGATACAACCACGAGGATTGGGCATGAGCGACATGAAGCAAAGCTTGACTCCTGTAGACTTCAGTACAAATTCTACAGAGAAATTTCAGTAATGCGGTAAGACAATGGTGATGATAAGAAGACACAGCTAGACACATGATGATGACAGATGATGATGAACGACAGATGATAAAGCAATGGTGACAGATGATGAAGCAACGACAGATGATGAAGCAACAACGACAGATGATGATGCGAACAACAACAGATGATGAAAGACAAGAAACGAGATGACAGGCGCTTGTTGGTGACAGGAACAAGAAGACCAACACAACGAGGCCATGATGACTGATAACAGATTGAAGAACCAAAGCCATACGAACATGATGAGGACTGATGATGACAAACAACAGATGGTGAAGCAACGAAGGATGATGAAGTAACAACAGATGATGAAGCAACGACAGATGATGAAGAACAGATAACGATGCAAACAACAGATGATGAAAGACAAGAAACGAGACAACATGCGCGCGGTGTCAGGAGTAAGAAGACCAACACAAAGAGGCCATGATGATTGACAACAGATTGAAGACTCC
>Ga0100402_1004551_pt1 | contig 14587 bp, 10 predicted proteins | sample CryGeyme20150102_FD_80419 | JGI IMG/M metagenome (GOLD analysis project Ga0100402, IMG submission 80419) | Groundwater microbial communities from Crystal Geyser aquifers in Utah, USA - Crystal Geyser metaG 2015-0102 | ecosystem: Environmental > Aquatic > Deep subsurface > Groundwater | place...
TATATTTTCAGGTTTTAAATCGGTGTGTATTATATTACAAACTCTATGCAAGTAATCTAACCCTAATAAAATTTGTTTTGCAATTGATTTTACTATATTGATTGGAATCTAAATAATGATAATATTAAATGTTCAGTACATATTTATTAATAGTAATAAGTCTTCTTCATTAGAGAAATTATAGATTATTAATAGTTACCCCATTATAATTGTATTTCTTTATTAATTTCAGTAAATTATGACCTAATATCTCAAAAACCATACAAAAATGCTTACCATTTTGACCATAGTGAAAAAAAGCATTTAAAAGTTGGACTACGTGTGTATCAATATTACTATTAATTTCATTTAAATTATTAAGATTATTTGAATTATTCATTTGATTAAGAGCATTCAAATCATTTTTCTTTTCATTAAAATTAAAAGATGCTTTCCATTTTAAAGTATTTGATTGTTTACTCACTTCTTGTAATATTTCAAATTCATCATAAGCAGCTTCTGTATATTTATTTGCTGACTTTTGTATTTTCACAGCAACATAACTATTAAATTTTAAATCATAACAAAGCCAAACTGTTGAGAAGCAACCCCATCCAAGCTTTTTGATTATGATATATCTTTCTATTAGTACTTCTCTAATAATAAAATATTTCTTGTAAATTCAGTTTATATTAATATTAATGTTTAAATACCCAATATGAACAGGATGATATCCTTCCTTTTTGTAATAGTCAATACCTTCGTCTTCACTGCTATTATTACTTTTATTGATTTTTAAATTAGTATTTTTGTTATAATTTGTAAGATTATTTATAAAGTCTTGATTTATATTGGTTTCATTTGAATTTTTATAATTCTTACTCATTATATAAATTATTTAAAGAATACAAACTAAATATTAGTTATTTCAATTAAAATTTTATTAAATTATATACTAAATATATATTTGAATAATACAATAATTCATTAATTTAAAGTAAATTTTAAATATTAAAATAATTTAATAAAATATAAAAAATGATACTGAGCATTTTAGCCTACATATTTTTATTAGGAATAATATATGTAAATTGTGGCAAGGCATCTTTAGATCTTACAATTCAAGGAATTGAGCCTAATGCTGGACCACTTTATGGTAAATTATTAATTTTTACATTAAGGAATGAGTAGAGTCACCGTTCGTTTCAAAAATCTAAACTCAAAAGTCATAGACGCCCATCCTCATCCAAGAGTAAATAAACAATTTTTATTTATTTTATAGTGTCGATTTGGAAGTAAAGAAAGAGAAGTTAACGCAACTTATATCAAATGTTTAAGTCGACCTCGTAGAATAGGAGAAAGCGAACTTTTATTTTCTCATGGAAATGAAACCTGCGTTGTATGCGAGCTCTCACCTGAAAATTCAGAACCTGATATAATTCCCTTTACTGTTTCATTTATAGGAGACTTTACTGATAGTATAAATTCCATGCCTTTTAGATACTACAAAGAGCCTGTAGTTACATGGATTTACCCCCGATACGGATTAAAGGATGGAGGAACAATGGTAGAAGTCTTTGGAGAAAATTTCGTAAATTTTGATCAGAATTTAAGATGTGGTTTTGGTTCTAAAGAGTCTCAAGGTTATTATATCAATGAAAATTATATGATTTGCTAGTAAATATTATTATAACCTTCTTTTTAGTGCACCGAGTTCTTCTATTGTACAAAAAGCAATGCCATTTTCTATTTCCCTAAATAATCAACAAAATTCAAGAGAGCCTATTGAATATGTTTACTTTGACGAAGCACAAGGTAAATTTTATTGATTAATTTTAGTTTCACGACTTGAACCTGGAAGAGGACCAGACACCGGAGGTACTACAGTAAATATTAGAGGACAAAATTTTGATCCTATGCATAATATTAACAAACACAATGGATGGAATAACTATAATGATACTTTATGTAGATTTGGAAATCTATCCACAACTGTAGCTAATGTATTATCCTCAACTCAAATTTCATGCGTATCACCCCCTTCTTATGAAGATAGAGAAGTCCCCGTTGAAATTACTTTAAACACAAGAGAATGGACTGATGACGGTATTATTTTCACATATTATCATCCTCCTTTTGTCTATGGTATTACCCCAAAAATCGGACCTGTTTCAGGAGGAACTGAAGTTATAGTTTCAGGAAGTAATTTCGAAGATACTGGTTATATGAGATGTAAATTTGGAGATATTATCACAAAGGGAGACTACATAAGTGAAAATGAACTAAAATGTTATTCACCTAAAGTAGAAAAGCCAGGCTATGTTAAACTTGCTATTGCTATTAGAGAAGATGAGTTTAGTTCAGGACAAAATACAAAGTACTTATATTATGATACCCCAGTAATATCCGAGATTACCCCAAAATGCGGACCAGAAAGCGGATACACCCAAATTACTGTCTACGGAGAGAACTTCGCAGATACTGGAAGTGATTTTGTAAAATGTATCTTTGATGAAAAATATTCTATGAATGCTACAGTTATATCCCAAGGAGAAATTAAATGTGATAGTCCCTCAGTTTTAAATTATGCAGGAGTAAATGAGAACAAAGTTCAATTTTACGATTTAGAAATTACCTTAAATGGCGCCAATAGAAATGGACCAAAGCAAAAGTTTTCCTACTACAAAGACACTTATATCAATAAAGTTACACCTATCTACGGTCCAATTACTGGAAATACAACAGTTAATATTTCTGGTTTTGATTTTAACCAAACAGGAGCATGTAACGTAACTGCAAGATTTAGTACTTACCAAGTAAAACCAACAGAATATACTCGTGATTATATGGTAGTAACCTCACCAAAAGTCAACTTTACTGGAGCAACTACAGTACAAATCGCTTTAAATGGTCAACAATTCGATAAAGATGTAACTCTAGGATTCAGAGATGTAGCAAATACATTTTACTACTATAAATTCCCTTTAATTAACTTCATGGGACCAAATAAAGGACCAACAATCGGAGGAACAAGAGTAAAATTAATCGGTATTGGCTTTGATGAAGTATTTGATTTCCAAAAAGACCCTTCAAAAAGAGTTGTATACTATAGATTCATTGATCATGCTGACCAATCAATACAATATGGAAACATTACAAAGGCAAAAGTTATTTCAAATAATGAAATAAACTTAATTACTCCTTCAGTAAGAAAAAATGATACAGTCGCTGATATTGAATTATCTTATAATACAGAAAACTTCCAAAAAATTCCAAATAATACTTTTACATTCTATATTCTTCCAAATATTACCGATTTAACTCCAAGATATGGACCATTAAAAGCAAATGATTACGATAAGATTAAACTTACTCTTGATAATTATTTCTGCAGCGAAAACTGTGATACATTAATCTGCTCATATAGATCAAAAAATAATATTCTTTATGAAAAAGGATTATATGTAGGGCCTAACAAGGTCGATTGTACTATTCCTAGAGTTAATATCCCTGAAAGTTATGTTGTTGAATTATCATTTGACAATGGTGAAAACTGGACAAATAATAAGTTTACTTATTCATTCTATGATCCATATGTTATTAGAGTTGTTCCACCAATGGTAACAAGCAAAGGAGGTACCCCCTTAACAATTACTGGATTTGGATTTGCAAATTCTGGAGAAAATCTTAAAGTAAAATTCGGAACTGTCGATAGACCATTAGAATGTGATCTTGCAAACTGTGTAAAGGTTGGAAACTATAGCAAAGATACAGTAGTTACTGTTACATCATTCCCAAGAGATATAGTATCATATGCTGCTTCAGGAAGATCTGTTAAATTCGATAAATTTGCTGTAGAAGTTAGTGTATACAATGATGACTTTACAAAAAATAATATTACCATCTTCTATTATGATGAACCAAAAATTGTCCCCTTACTTGACGACACATATTTCAGAAAACTTGACCCTAAGGTTAAAAAAATGATAAGAGAAAGTTTATTAAAATCTATTCCAGCTAACTTAGATACTATGATAAGTATTCCTATTAATACTCAATCTATCAAGGAATCATTTAAAACAATTGAAAACTATGCAAATTATACATGTAAATACACCATGAAGAAAACAAATATCACAAAGGTTACAAATGGTATTATTACTTCTATTCCAATGGATAAAGATGAAAAAAATATCTTTTTATGTCAATCTCCTCAATGGGAAGAAGTAGGTGATTCAGCAATTTCAGTATCTTTAAATGGTTACGATTTCACTGAGGAGACTTATGATATTGCCTTTACTGATCCTATTAATATTTTGAAATTGATACCTCCTTGTGGACCAATTGATGGAGGAACTAATGTTAACTTAATCGGTACTGGTTTCGAAAGAAGCAAAGATATGATCTTCAAATGGGGAGTACAAAACTTAGTCCCAACAAACACTGCTGGAGTATTAACCGAGTATACCGATACAGATGTAAGCATTCAAAGAAATTCCGCTTTTAAAATTTACAAAATTAATGTTAAAGCTCCCACTGCTCCTACACCACTTAAAACTCACGGAGGATTAGACTATATCTCAATATCTAAATTAAGCTTTTTCCCTCTTAGCGATTTCGTAAGCAAGTTTTATAGCAATCAATATATTCACTCCAACTTAGAATACTTCTACTATAAACAACCATACATTCAATCATTCTCACCACATGGTAGTATCGTTACAGGAGGAACCGAAGTTCTAGTTGTCGGTGCTTGGTTTGATTACAAACCTGAATATGGAGTAAAACCTTTCTGCAGATTTGGAAACTCAATTGTAGAAGGAACATTCCTTAGCACTGTCAGAATAACATGTGTTTCGCCCCCTTCAGAAAAAATAAATGTAAAAGTACCTTTCGATGTTTCTCTAAACGGAGTTGATTTTACAAGCTCAGGATTAACATTTACCTATTATAACGACTTTACTAAAGCTAAGTTTGAAAAAATGGAACCCTCAAGTGGACCTTCAACTGGAGGAACCGTTATAAAACTATTTGGACAAGGTTTCACAAGTTTACTTGACCCTGAAGAATTTTTATGTCAATTTAAACCTAACGATATAAAGATGGAAGCTAAGACAGTCCCAGCAGGATATAAAGAGTATGAAAATGGACAACAAGCTATTATATGTGATACCCCAGGAGGATGGGCTAGTGGTTCAATTGCAAATATATTAATTACTTTTGATGGACAAAATTTCATGGATACTAGATTCAAATTTTATTTCTATAAAATGAATGATTATGTCCCAAAGAGTGGACCAAACAAAGGAAATGGACCAATTCATGTTGTTGGATCTGGATTTAAAAATTCAACTAGAGTAAAGTGTATATTAGATAGAAATGAAAAAATTCAGCCTCTTTCAATTTCTACAAACGATATTTTATGCCCAATGCCACAAGCACCAAAAGGATCAAACTTTGAAGGAGCTGTCGACTTCGGTATATCATTAAATGGAATTGATAAAAAAATATTCAGCGGAGGATTCTATTATTATAATCAACCTATAGTTACCGACATCTTCCCAAGAACTGGACCTTCAAAAGGTAACGCACTTATCAAAGTATTCGGAGAAGGATTCAGAAATAACTTTGCTGGAATAAACCTCGGATGCAAAATTGGGGACTCATATGGAAAAGGTGTGTTTAAAAGCAAAAACGAAATAAATTGCTTATTTAATAAATTAACTTTGAATGATAGAAATCAAACAATGCCTTTCTCAATGGCTATGAATAATTATTCATTCACTGAAGAAGTAAAAACACTTAACTTTACTCCTTATGGAATAGTTAGTATGAATCCATCTTCAGGACCTATAGATGCTATGACAAATATTGTAGTTAAAGGATCTGGTTTCTTTGAATCAATGTATGCTAGATGCAGATTCGGTGTAGAAGGATACTACTCAGTTACAACTGCCAAATTTATAGACCCAAACACAATTGTATGCCCAACTCCAGATAGTTATCAAATTCCTAGTGCTGGTCAACTTCCTTTTTCAGTTCCATTTGCTATTGCCTTTATCGAAGACGAATTTAGTAAATAATTTATTAATATAATTAACTTATAGATCCATATACTGAAACAACTCATTTCTATTCATTTTATGATAATCCATCAATTGTAGAAATCAATCCAAAGAGTACAAAAACAAGAGTAATAACCGAAGTATTAGTATGGGCTTCAGCTGAAAAACCTTTTTCAATGCCCTCAGCTGCAACAGTAGAAGAAGATATATTGGACTATTCAAGTAAAATATTATTATTAACGTTTAGCTTCTGGAAGTGGTACTATAATACACAGAAAATCATTTACATATCAACCTATCACTTGTAGATTTGGAAGGTTCGGAATGACCACAGGAACATATGTAAACAGAACTCTAATAAAATGTATTACTCCTGCAATAGATGATGTAAGTAGACCTTATTTATATTATAAACTTACACTATTTTAGGATAGCGATGTTGGTAAAGAAGAAGTAGAACTTGCAGTAGCCCTTAACGGTTTCGACTTCGTTTCAAACAGCGATGTTACTTTCACATTTAATGGACCAAATTCAGGAACAATGCTTTGGTATTATTTATTAATGCTCTTGATGACTGCTGGACTTATTATTCTCTTAGCTACTTTACTATCAAGCAACTGGAATAGAATTGCTACACAATTAAGAGGAGGAAATGTTTACTCAAGTGACCAACCTCATGTTGTTGATAAAAGACCTAGATATTTAATTGAAGAGTTAAGACCTGACTTAAAACAAGATTTAATGGATGCAGGTAAATAATATTTCAATAATATTTATTAAATTTGTAGGACAATCACAATAATTAATTAGTTCATAAGGAAAGAAAATTATAAATATGAGTGTGTTCATTGTTGTTCTAGCATATTTTTTTTAACTTAAATTTTTAATTTTTAAATATATTAAATTTATAATTTTATTTTTTCTATTATATAATAACTATAACATTATAATTTTAATATATATCATAACTATTATAACTATTATATTTATACTAATTTAATTTCAATTTTTTTATAAATAATAAAAATACTATAATACCATTAATTTATCTATCTACATAAAATAGTTTGCAATCATGCCACTTAATTACTTCTTTATTATTTTAAAGTTTTTAGGTATATATTCATTAATTCCATTCTGAAGAATTCTATTTATTTGAATAACCTCATCAGAAACGCAAGACATATTATCATTTTCGTAATTATAATTGTTACTAAAATTATTTTGATCTTTAAGTTTATTATATGCTTGTATGTTTATATCAGTAACTTGATTTGATATTATAGATTTATTATCATTATGTTGATTAGAATAATTATAAGTAAGTTTCGTTAATACCTTATTAACGTTTAAATTCTTATATCTATTTTTCTTCCATTCAAATTCTAAATATTCATCATTATTCATATAGTTAAATGTATAAGGTAGTATAAGTTCACAATTTTGATTTTGGCTTAGCTGTCCAAGTAAGCCAAGCTGCCCGAGCTGACCAAGCTGCCCGAGCTGATCAACATTTGTATTGGTTATGATATTATACTTATTATAACTTGAGTCTTTATCCTTAAAACTAAACAAATTAATAAATAATAATTATTTAATGTATTACAAATTGTGTTTATTTTGCTGAAGTAATATTTGTTTACTTATGTTTAAATTCATAAATTTGTCTAAGATATCCTTAGGTATTTGATAGTTATACTTTTCCATTTCAAGCAAGAAGTAAGCAGAATGATTTATTTCTTCGAAATCAAAACTTATAGTCACAAGTTTTATCATAGCTTTATATATTATCTTTATATTATTCTCAATTGTGGTGTTGTACAAATAGTAAATGTTTTGTAAATCATTTAAGACTTTTGCTCTATATTATAATATTATAATATTATAATATTATAATTAACAATAAATAATGAATAATAATGAATAATTTATTATAAAATATTTACTCTTCACATAAGTTTATTAACTGGATATTTATGCTTTTATCAATTAGTTTAGGCATTGCGGAATAATTATAATTTATCTTTGATTCTATTTTTGTTTAATGTTAAAATATTAAGTAATATGTTTTTAATGTTAAAATATTATTACCAAAAAAGTACTCAACGCTGAATAGTGACACATCTCTATTTTTATTAAAGTGTTTAATTATATGACCCATTAAAGAATATAAGCTGTCTTTTTCAAATTCGTTTAAAAATGTTATTTTTATATTCTTAATGTTATTGTTTTTTTCTTCTAACTGTTCATTTTTGTTGTTAATAAAATCTAATTGAATTTTGCTGTATGTTTTGGTAGTTTTTATATTATTGTTTACGTTATTTGTATTATTGTTTATATTATTGTTTGTATTATTGTTTGCAATATTGTTTATATGATTGTTTGCATTATTGTTAATAATTCGGTTGAAATTAAAGTCTTTATTTAAGCCAAAATCACTTTTGATATTCAAACCTTTATTTGTTATAATATTACTAGTTATTATTTTCGATTTTTTTTGATAGGTGTTATTTATGTCATTATCTAATTCTTTGTTTTCTAGAAGAGGATTATTATTATTATTATCTTCAATTGGTCTTTTATATAGTAAATATTTACTTATTAATTTTTTGTTTTCTTTCGTTTCTTTTATTTCTTTCGTTTCTTTATTTTCTATATTTTTTTTCGTTTCTATAATTTCTTTTATTTCATTAACTTCTTTTATTTCATTTATTTCTTTAGTTTCTTTTATTTCAATATTTTCGTTAACTTTAATCTGCTCTTTTTTAACTTGATTTGCTCTTAATAAATTAATTTTATCATCTATTTGTTTATTACAAAGTCGATTATCATTATTGGTGTTATTATCGATATTATTAGTAATATCTTTATTAGTATTATTATTATTTATTATAAAATTTAATTCATTATCCTTCATTTTATCACAATATCTACTATTATCATCTTTATCATTATTATCAATATATTTTGAATAATTTTCATTCTTTTTATTTATTCCAAATATTCTATTGAAAGTAGTTTCTTCATCTAATAATTGTTTTTCAGTCTTAACTCTATTCTTTAGCTTCTCAGAATTTATATGATCAAATGATTCGCTTATAAAACTAATGTTTTCTTTATTTTTCTTGATATTTTTCATATGAGCATTATCTTCCTTTCCAATCTTTTCAATCTTATTTATTGATTTTATAGAACTTGGAGTCTCTTCAAACATTTCGTCTAAACCTAAAACTGTTCCTTTTATAATCTTATTCTCTTTATTCTCTTTATTGTCAATATTATCAATATTATCTTTATTATTGACTTTATTATTGACTTTATTTGTATTATTTTTTGTATCAATTTCAACTTCTTTCTCTTCAAAAATAATCCCTTCCTCATTAGGCGGCATATACCCAGGCAATTTATATACCTCTTTAAATTTAATCGATTTTTCTTTTTGTTTGAACTTTCTTCCTATTTAAAAAGATTAAATAAATATGAGTAAGGAAATATAATAAATTTCATATATTTCTCTATCTTTACTTAGTCTTTCTTCTTCATCTTGCTTTAATATTTCTTGAAGTTTCCTATTACTTTCTTCAATATTATTTAATGTTCGTTTATTAATAAAATATTTCCTTAGCTTATTTATCAAGAATAATAGAAAATAGCCTGCCGCGACAATCTTTATTATAAATTTTAGTTTAAGTTTATAATAATTTTACCACAAGTATATTAGCATAACTTGGAAATAGAATTTTGTTCTCATCACCATTTTTCATATTATTAATCTTAATAATTAATAATTGTTATAATAAATTATATAATTATTTAGTATTAAGTATAAGTACTATAATTATTTTAAATTATAAATTAAATGAAGTTCATAATAAAAATTATTATCCTTTTTGTTGCTTTTTGTTATATAAATAGTTTGAAATTTTATAAAGATGTAAGCAAAAAAGAAGAGTCTAAACAAGTTTTTATTCAAAAAGTAGAGAGTAAAACAAACTCAAACAAAGTACAAGTTCAAAATAAAAAAGTGAATGCGAAACTTAATTTACAAGTTGAGAAATCTGAAAAGACTAATATGGAGATGGAGAAAATTAAAAAAGAAAATGATGTAAGTAATTGTTTAGTATAAATTAATATATTCATTTTATTGATAATTATGTTATTATTTATTACTAATTATCTAAATAGGATTATGAATTAGAACAAGCAAATGCAATGGCTGAAATGATATTTTAAATATAAAAAAGAAGAAATGTTAAACTATTATTCTTTTATTTAGTTTAGAAAGGAATAAATAATAAATAAATTTAGTCATGTAGTTAATATACTTATAGTTATAACCTATAATATATATTCAATATATTCAATATTATATAGAATAATAGTATTATAAATTCTTTGTTAAATATATTATAAATTTATATATAATTATTAACCAATAATACTTTTAATCATATTGCCCATAAAATAATTTTAACTGACGATATAATAAATTAAAATAAGTAAAAGAAATGATTTAATTAAATGATGACTACCGTCTCGTTCGACTGAAATACATGACGACTAATATATAAGTTAGACCTGATTATTAATTAAAACAAGAATAAAAAAAACAAAATTGAATGCATTTGTCTAAGTTTTTAATTTAACTAGTAAATTATAAAATAATATGAAAGTGCTAAATCGACTAACTTTATATAATTAGATATTAAATTATATATTTAATATCTTATATAAGGTTTTACACTCATATATATTTCACAAATAATTTAAACGACAATTTCATATTAAATACTTATTACAATCTTTATATTATTATATAACAATATTAGTAAAGAAATTAGAACATCTCATATAATCTTGATCTAAATCTTGAATTCTTTCTTTATATATCATTCCATCATCGGATTATAGAAAAATTATCATATATTTAACGGCTCCTGAATTGTGATTATTGTTTTTATACTATCTCTTTTCTTTATCTTAGTCTCTGAGGTTTTACAACAGCAAAATGAACATATTTCATTCATTTCTTCTCTAAAATTATTAGTCTTTACATATACTAAAAATAATAGAAATCCTCTTCCGCACATCAATGTTGTATGTAAAGCATCTAAAATAAAATAAACTAAAATAACGCTATCAGGTTGTTCATTTTCTTTATAACCAAAATAAACAAAATTAGTATAAAATCTCTGAATTGTAGCAAAAAACCAACATATAAACAATACAATTGGGTAATACCTTAATCTTGATATCATATTTTCAACTGAGGTACTTAAACCTGAGTTACTCATCTTTAAAAAGTTTTTTAGAAAATTAACAACTTTCTTCCGAATTATAAAGCAGAAAAGTAAAAATGACCAATATATTATGTATATTATAATTACGTAGACATTATCATCAGATTGATTAGTAATCCAGCAAAATGTGACTAAAGTCTTTGAAGGTGTGGTTACCGGATCGTATATTTTAATGAACATTGGTCTAATAATTAGAAAAAATTAGAAAATATTAATAGTTATTCTTACATAATAGTAAATATTATCGGAGTAACAAATCCTATTAAAAGAAATTTGGTTCTTCCTTTATTCATAAAGCTTTTATCATTTTTTGTAAGTAATACATAAACTGAATAAGTCATATAACTTAGCCAAATCATCGATGAAAAATTGGCATAATCAATTAAAGAACTTTGTATAAAGCATAAAGCTGATTTAGGTTCAATTTCAAATCCAGGACTAAATATTCTAAAAAAGCTTATTACTTGTGCAATACTATAAAGTAATTCTGCAATTGAAAAATATATTCCTAGTTCAAATACATAACTTTTGCGCTTGATATAAAATAGATGGATAATTATGTTTAATATATTAAAGAAACATGAAATAAACGAAACAAATGTATTTGAAATAATTAAGCCTTGGAGCGCTATATATTCAGTGTCTTTATCCATTTATTTATAACAATTTATATTAAAAATATTGTAATTAAAAACATAGATATTACAAAATTAATTAAATCAAGTTATAATATATTTATCTGTATATCATCATGTTTATGTTTTAATTAGGTTTATTTTAGGAACATTATAATTCTATAGCTATTTTAAGTCATTATTTAATTTAATTATCGAAAACTGTTTAAAAAATCTTCTTATATTTGGCATCTTTCTTTTCTTTCTTCTTTTCAGGAACTGGCTCGTTGACTTTTGCAGAGGTATCAGTTGTTCCAGTAGTAGGTTGTTTACCTGTAGATACTTTTGATATATTATCCTCATTAATAATACTATTGTCTTCTGCTTCCTTGATGTTATTTCCCCCTTCATACTTATCTTTATTTTCTATATTATATACATGACTTGATCCAAATATTTCATTTTTCTTTACGTTTATTGGAACTTGTTCAATTACTTTGAATAATTCTTTATCCATATTAGGAATACCCTTAATATTTTCATTTGGATCTGGGATTGAGGCACTTCCTAAAGCTTTTGATAAGTTATAAGCTCCATCAAGGACATTTTTAGAAACCTTAATTTCTGGTGTTTCCATACCAGACATTGTGTTATTAGCGAATGTATCATCTAAGTCTGAAATACTCATGTCTTCTCCAGCTTCAGATACTTCTTCATCTTCTTCTAATAAATCTCCCCAATGTCCTTCGTTATTTCTTTTTCTATTTAAGAATAAAGGTTCACCTGTTTCTTCTTCGGCAGGTGCAGTCCATAAATTAGGTGTGATATCTGCTGTTGGATCCATAATAGGTGCATTAACTCCTGGAATTTTTAAATTTGGATAAGCAGGAGGTGGACCATATCTTTGCATATTTATAATCCAGGGAGGTGGCGAGTTCTCTGGAATTCCTAAAGCAACTCTTAGTTTCTCAGATATTCTTCCTGGTTTATAAACTTTCATCTTTTGTTCTGTTTCTTTATTTTCATAGTAAATATCACCATGAACTGTTAATAATGGCTTCATTTGATGTTTAAAGAATGCATCATGTAAGACTTGATAATCTATATCCATCTTTCCTAACTTAGGTTGCATTCTTTCTTTCATCTTTAACTTTAATGCTTTTCGGTCATTACCAGTATTATCTCTTATTTTTGTTATTCCAGTGTCCTCAATAAATCCTGGTAGTTTAAACGGCTGTTTTAGTACTCCTCTTTTATTTTGTAAAAATTTCCTTTTTTGTGACCAGTGTTTTGGAACAGGTACTGAATTCCTTTGAGATTTTAAATTTACAAGTAGAATTGGGTCATTCGAGGTTGCATCCCAAGCTTCAACCACTTCAGGACGAGGCGCTATTTGTTTTAAATCCGAGATTTTTATTCTTTTTAGTAATTTCTTTTTCTTTTTTGATAGTTTGTCCATATTAACTTTTGGTTCGTTTTCTTTATTTGGGTTAAGATCTTGGGAATTATTATCTGAAAATGATAACTCATCATCATAATCTAAATTCTTCTTTGGCTTTTTCGGCTGTAAAAAATAATCAAACACATGTTTGAATTCTGAATGTATTTTTGATTCACTAGTTTCATCTACGTATTCGATCTCAATATTTTCTTCGGTTAATAACTTATTTAATTCAATTGCTTGTTCTGAAAGATGCTTTTTCTCATCTTTCACTTGTTTATCGTTTTTATTTTCCTTTTCGCTTTTAACTTCTTTTTCACTAACATTATTCAAATTTTCAGAATTAGTAGATGAATTTAATTTATTATTTTGTTCTTTCTTTTGTATTTTCTTTGCGTATTTCTTATCTTTTAAGTTTTTTAAATATTCTAATCGCTTTTTATCTGCTCTTGATACTGATAAAAGATCTAAAGCATTGTTTAGCTTTTTATCTGATTCTGCATCTGATATCATTTATGTAATTATATATTAATTTCATATAAAAATTAATATAAATTAAATAATAATTTTTATTAGCTTTTATTAGTTTAATTTTTTAAAATTAGTATGTATTGTATATAAAATTACCATAATTACCATAATTAACAATAATAACAATATACAATAATTAACATAATGGAAATTAAAAAAACTAATGACGTCTTTTTGACAAACAACTTTAAAGAAAACGAAGATAAATTTAATGTCCTACCACCTGAACGAAAAGTTCGATACAAACTATATAAAATAATAAATACAATTCGATTAAAATATAAACTTCCTTCATTTTATCGAGATACAATTGGAGATGTATTTGCAATGAGCTACTCAAATGCCTTACTAAATGAAAAATTTGACCAAAATGAACTAATAAAACAGTAATAACATTATAACATTATTGTTTAACCTATAATAATATTATTATAACATAATTATATATTAAACTCATTTGATCATTGATAATCGAAATCTAATTAATTTATAAAGTGGAAAACAATACCATTTTGGATGTCATGAGTACTCAGTCTCACATTGTGTATTAGATTATGATGATGAAGATGATTACTTACTTGAAAGTAAAAAGCGAACAAATTATATGGATTTTGTAGAAGAGTTTATACAAGCAAATAGTTTATTTATTGAAATACA
>Ga0100402_1004563_pt1 | contig 14564 bp, 7 predicted proteins | sample CryGeyme20150102_FD_80419 | JGI IMG/M metagenome (GOLD analysis project Ga0100402, IMG submission 80419) | Groundwater microbial communities from Crystal Geyser aquifers in Utah, USA - Crystal Geyser metaG 2015-0102 | ecosystem: Environmental > Aquatic > Deep subsurface > Groundwater | place...
ATGATGCTAATCAACAGCGCCAAGGAAGCCAAAGTAGCCAAGGTTGTGTTTACTTCACATACCAATCCAGATCTGGAATCACCTTTTCCATACATCAGATAAAAAGCAAAGATAGAGTCCTATCTGGCTGGCTCAGGTCTGCAGTATGGCATTCTAAGACTTGCTGCCATTTTCGGTTCAACAGTCAGCGATAGTGTCATAATCAACAATATTGCATATCTGGTCAAAAAGTACAGAGTATTTCCTATTCCTGAAGACGGCAATTACATTATGCAGTTTATACATACTGAGGATTTTGCTGATTTGACGCTGAGGACTTTACTGTGGCAAGGAAGCAACATTTGCATAGATACAGTTAGTCCTGATAAATTGACTTTCAAGGAGTTAGTGGAGTATATTGCTCGAGCTGTTAGAGCTGATTGTCATGTAGTCCCATAAAGAAGCCCACATCAGATGACTTTCAAAACTAGATCAGTTCCTTGGCACTTTGATGAATTATTGCTGTAAAATAACGATTTGTAGATGATGATCAAGGGTGTCAACTAGTCAAGACATCCTCCACAAGGAAAAGTTTCACTGTTGAAGTGGATAAATGAGCATAGGTAAATACTAGGTCGAGAATGGATCACACCAGTCAAGTATTATTACAAGTGAAACTGATATTTTTTATTGAAATATAGTCTATTTTCAGATAGGACCACCATATTTTAGGAAAGACGAGGTACTTAAAGAATGATAAAGTGTTCGTTGCTGTCTGATATTAACTAGGAGGACACCAGAAATAGTAGATGATTAGCATTGGTCTATATAAATAATATAATGAGATCCTATCCATCCCTCCTTTTGTTCGTTATAGTTACCCTTCTTTGCGACACCTCTCATGCCCATCAAAGCACCTAATCGCTATTTACCTAACTCAAGAACTCCTTACTTTATCTCAAATCAGACTTGAGCAAATAGTTCAATTCAATCTATCAAGGCAAGAACTACAACTATGTTATCTACGATGTGGATTCAGACTAGATCATTATCGGCTACAATCCAAAAAGAATTGATGTCAAGGAAGTCACTCCCATTTTGGTACATGGTCAGGATGCCTAAACTAAAAATCTCATTCTTCACTCTGAGAAATCGGTTAGCGTTAAAGCCAAATAATCAGAGCTTAGCTTTATTTTACTTGAGTATTATCTCACTGTAGCTAAAGTTATCCAATACCGTATTTTGGAGGCAGATTTGGTCAGAAATAAAGCTGGGCCTAAAATTGACAAAAATGATAGCGCCAGAGAGTAACAAAAGGGAAACTACTTCTTTGAGAAATTCAAGTCATTCTCTTTGGGAAACCTCAGCAATATATTCAACAGTTAGCGTTTCTCAGGTCTCAAAAATGTAACTCAAAACATCAAGTAAAATGTTGGCGAGATGAAAGACAGTATCAAGAAGAAGTACAGCAAATTGAAGGAATCACTTTCGGGGAAGTGGAGTTCTTATTGGTCAAAATCGACTTCTGAAACAAGTGAGGAAGATAGACTTCAGCAGAAGGAAGAGATGTTGGCTGAAAGAGAAAGAGAGTTGGTTCAGAGAGAGGATAAATTTTTGCTGAAAACAAAGAAGAACAACTTGAAATTCATGGACCTCAATATTTTGATGGAGAAAATGACAGAAAAGTATAAAAATCAATTGGCCTAATTCAAACAGATATTGACCTTGTAAACCACAAAGCAACTCGATAATCCATCTTGGGGATAAGCATAGAAATAATTGAGCACATTGCTGATAGAATTCTTTGACATGCTCATTCTGATTTGAAAATGCTTTATTCAAATTATATACTCTTAAACTATAGGCTAGTTCATAAAATAGTCGTTCTTTGGATCAATCACACTGATAGTGAACAGGCAGACTATGTAGCATTGTTATCTCAGACTATTCTTGAGATAAATGTACCCTTACGTTCAATTGCATTCCGACCCAAATGAACAAAATAATACTCAGGTCTAAAATTACAAGTTTTTTATATCACATTTGCTCATAAGATATCTTACATCCCTCCTCTTAAATATAATTATGAACTGTATATAAGAAGCAGTACCCAGCCGGATCGACCAAGAGATAAAAGATGTCATTTACCTCATCAAAAAATAAGTCAGTCAAGACAGTAGATAAGGCAATGTTGATTGTGAAAAATATTTAGCACTTTCTTGCAGTTGACAGAAATTGATCAATTCGAAATGTGTATCATCGATCTCGATTGCTAGCATTCCTATTAAGAGATTCTCGGGTAGCAATTAACTTGAAGGTCGATGAGGCTGGTCCCAATGTTGAAAGTAGAGCGGTCTTCATGGCTAAAGGCGGATGTTTTTATTAATCGCAAGAGCAGCGCTATGGATAGTATTTTCTGGGTGAAGTAAAGTGGAAAGAGTCTTTACCTCTGTGTTCAGGTAGCTTAGCCCCTTAATTTGGGATTAATAAGTAAAATGTCAAAACATTAGATTAATTATATTGAAAACAACACTTGGTCTTTGATCAATATATTTTATGATCAACGCAAGTTGTCGTCCCTCCATCGTGACTCTGCGAAAAACAGCTTTCCCACAACTTCAGGCTTTATCCCTTATTTTTTTGATGCCTTCGATCGAGCTCCGGATGATCAACCTTGCCCATTGATTGCTACTTGTCAGAGTTCCTGGTCAAAAACATAATAGTTATCTCCGATCAAAAAACCGCAATACCCTTGCAGCGTGTCGGTCGCGAGTGAGGGAAAAGGTGGCTAGATAGAATATCAGCTATTTATTGATATTAAACATTTAAATTTTCTAAGCTATTTGTAAAAATGATCTCAGCATCAAAAGATTAAGTAATTGTCGATGCAGTAGTCGACATCTTCAGGGACAATAAGTTTGCTTGCGAATTTAGCATTTTACAAAATAGAAAGTATGAAGTTCGAAGTATTAATCTTAGATAATCACTTTCCTGAAAACAGATAGGCCAATTCTCTTGATCTCTTGAGGGGGAACCTCAAATCTCCTTTTGTCTGTTTTCGTAACAAAAGAGATTCCAGTTTTATTGAAACCTCTTCTTTACTTAATCGATAAGGGATCTTAGCGTAAGGTATCATTGAAATTTTATGATGATGAATTTTCCCTTTTCGGTCTGGGATGACCTCTTCGTCAGGTTATTGGTGCTTTTTCGGAGGAAGTTTTGTCTTTTTTATTTTATGCTATTTTTTTGCTTCAGGGATGGTTTTTATTAAAATTACTTATTTTGGAGAAAGACGTTGAGTATTCATGATAGAGAAGGGCTCAATGATTTTATTATCATTAGAGGTATTTCCTTTTAATGTAACTTATTTTTATTCTGGATTTCTGTCAATAAATTCAATCGGTAGTCTGGCTATAAAGATCCTTCTGGAGCAGATCCCGATTGTTTTCCATGACTGTAGGCTCTTTCTCTGTTGATTTACCTTTGAAATTCTTCTTATTTTTAGTGCTATCTCTTTTGCTATTCTTTTAATGCGAAGTTTATCACACTAGACTTGAGAGCCGAAGTAAGAACTATTTTATGTTTCAAGTACATGGATAGAAAGGAGGAACACAATAAATTTATTCTGTTGGAGGAAAGCAGTTTTTCGAGAAGTAGTAAAGCATGAATTACTCTTCTTAATTATGCAAATTATTATACACTAAGAGTAAAGGTTTAAGCATTTGAATTATTCCAGAACCTTAATTGCCAACAAAAGCTTTGTTGTTTGATTAGAAGTATCGTAGCTCTAATGGGGATACTTTAAGCATGACCATTTCATTATGTCCCTCTTAATCAGACAGTTTCAATATCTTATCATTTTCTTTCCCTTTAAATAAAACTTAGTTTCTTTTCTTGACTATATAGGAAGGATTCAACATAAGTTTTCCTTCTCCGTCACCCAAATAGCAAATAAATGGCAAAAGTATGACACTTTGACGTAATCTGTCTTCACCAAATCAAACCGTCCTTTTTAAGAATACAAAGTACTCAAAATAGGAATACACATGGAGATCTTTTTCCAAAAATCATGAAACAATCATGATATATCCTCAAGAAAAACTAATTCCCGTTTTTTCCATCTTATCCATCAAGAGCTTATCTCAATAAAAAATAAAAATTGATTTTTTCCACCCATCAGTTACACCCTAACAATAGCAAACCCTTCTCCAGCTGTTCCTTCTTAAATATCAGTGTTTACTGCGAAAATAGGTTTCTAGGGTGCGGTAAGTGATTTTATTATAATCGGTTTAAAAATATCAAGAGTTTGCACAGTTTCACTTGTTTGGTAAAGCAAACTTTGATAAATCGATGAGGAAGAAGTTTTCAACAAGTGATACAAATCAAGTCAACCACAATAATACAATGCAACTTTTGGAAAGCATTATTTGATAAGTTCACCTTTTTTTTATTATTTTCCGAGCTGGATCAACTCCACAACAGCTGAATCACTTGCATTTTTATTAATGAATACTTCTGACATATTCTTGGTATGGCATGAGAATCGTTTCTGACTGTTAAATATTATAAATCGAGAGTTATAATCTCAAAGGAATGATGAGCAGCCATCTCAGCTCAGGAAAGTTTGTCTTGGCTAGGGCACTAGACTCGGACATAAAAATGAGCCTCCTAAGTTATTCAGCATCAACCTATATAAAGTTGTCTCAGATATTTGAGGTTGACCTTACTCAGATGATAGATGACAGAGTTGTTGGCTTCGGTGTTGTTTCATAAAAAAAGTTACAGAGGTTGAATGGAGATGAGCTTTGGGTTTTCATTTGCCGATGATGGTTTCCACCCTTTTTTCTGATTCTGTTATTCACTAATTTTTCCAAACTTTACCTTTTCTTTCGAGAGATTTAAATAAATTGAGTTTTCAGGTTTTTCAGAGCTAATTGAGCAATGATTTCAATCCCTTGACTTGTTAATCTATTCCCAACAGGATGTCTAAACAAACTTATTAGCAGCTCACTTCCTGCTAGTTAATAGCTGAGTCAAATTGTTCATCCTTTAACCATTTAGTTTTCAAGTCAAGAGTTTCCATGAGAATCAGTCCTACTATATAATTATTGAATGCAAAGGTGTTATACCAATAAATCTATGAATCATCCGGGTATCCTTGCCATCAATCAACCGATTGAAGGAGATAGAATTGCTAAAATATATATCCACTGTCGTTCGCACACTCAAAAACACCCTCAATTTACTATCAACCAACAATTAACAAAGCACCATTTATCAAACTGCAGTAACTGTAGGAGATGTGTTGGAGAAGTATGCTATTCCTTACGTTTTGTATGCAGTTGAGCCTATAATAGGGAAGTATTGTGCAAAGATTGATGATTAGAGTTGTCTATTTGCATTTCGAACAAAGAAAGTCTAAGCGATAGAGTAGTTCAAGACTGCAAATTTTAAAAGAAGTTAGGTTGAGGTATAGGCAATCATAAAAACAGCAACATAATACAACTCCATGAATATCGATGTAGCATTTGCGAGGATGGTACTTCAACATGAAAAACAATACTGAATAAGAGGGAAGAAAATGAGAAAGAATAAAACAGCTAGATGGGACTCTTTTCTATCCTAGTTTCAAAGCCTACTCGACTAAGACCTAATACTCCAGACGATCATCTCTATCGCATGCCATATTATTTTATCAATTGTTATTCTGAAGCAAATCCTCAATAAAAATGAATGAATAACCAATATTCTCAAGATAATACCTGCTTGGGTTGCTGAAACTTTGAGCAGGATCCTCTCCATAACTCGATTTTCTCTCTTTTCTCCTGCATTTCCTATTATCCTATTCATTTTATCTTGAACCTACATAACCACCCATAAAATAATTAAGTATTATCCAAATTGAACTGAAGTCACAATTTTTGTTTGTTTTTTAGGTATATATTCTCTCCCTTTCTAGCAGACAATTTTTATTCATCTTAAGTTCGTGTTTGACACTTGGGTGAATTATTTGTCAGTCACTAAATCTAAACACATATTGGAAAAGTATTTCCAACTTCCTTTTATCAGATACCTGCAACCATCGTATACAAGATGATTTCCTTCTAGATTTGCACACTAATTGTAAATTTTTTTTATTTTTTCAGCTAGGGCATTGACCTTTCTTGAGCACCTTGAAGCCTATATTGTCTTACTTGGGAGGCATTCTTGACCAACTGACTAAGTTAGAGGCTTGTCAGCCAGAGTAGGAAGATACCTCATTAAATTATGAATATTGGCAACTCAGGTACAAAAACAGCTGGGAAATCATAATTTTGTGCTCAGTTAATCGAAATCAATGAATAAATGATCAAAATTATGCCTTTTTGAACCAATTTTTATAAGCCTATGTATAGCTGGCCTTATAAATTGAGTGGTTATAAATCTATTTATTTTTTCAAGATGAAGTACAACCTAGCCCTAATATTCCTGCTGACTACTCTGCTGGCCCTGGGTATGGCTCTTCCTCAAACAAATTGCAGTGGGAACTGCCCCAGTGGTACCTGTTATTTCTGCATCTGTGGTGAAGAACCAGATATGATATCTGTTGATGACTACTGTAACTCCTATGATGGTTGGGACAAGGACTGCTGTGAGTGCATCATTGATCATATCTCCAAAGGAAATGCTCATTACATGGGTATGCATAATGTCGGTCACATCCGACCATAACCTATCATTGGACTTTTGCCATTCAGCAAAGAGGATGGAGCATCTTTCGACTGTACCCCCTAGTCATACGATCAGCTATGCAACGTGGAGAATAACAGGGAGTGTGCTGTCAAATTGCATAAAGCTTACAAATCCTTCAATCATTGGTCGAGAGAGGCTGAGGCTTGTAACTGTTTCAAGAGAAATATCAGGCAGGAATGATTTAGTTTCATACATAGATTAACTTCGTACACAATAACATTTATTGAACTTGCATATATTTTCAGATAAAGTTAACCATAATAAAGATTGTTCAGGATTAGTAAAAACAAAAAATATTTAAATAGCAAGAAGAAATATTCCAGCATGAAACTAACCTAGAAAATAATTAAAGTCTTGGTCAGGACATTTATATGTAGAAACTGGTGTTGCTTCCAGTTTTCCCTTTCTTTTGATGCAAGCAAATCACTATCTATTGGAATCGACTCTTTAGCTTAGAGAATTGTAAATAAATATTAATTTCTTCGATTATTCTTATCGTTTTTGGGTGGTATAGTAACTGTGCTATTACATGTGCTACTTAAAGCAGAATTAGATATTATTAAAATATCAAATGGGTTCTGCACCATCAACTGAATATGAAAATCTTCCGATTAAACCGAAGGGATCGACATTCATTCCTGAAGCATCTTTCAAAGGAGACTTCTGGGAGATGAAAGTTAAGCCAGACCTCAAAAAACCGAGTGTGCCAGGTTTCAGAGAGCCGATTCCCAGCGCCTTTGGTTTTAGCTTAAACTTCAAGTTTTGATTGGCACTCATGATTGATTCAGATTAATTTATAGTAATGATTAGTTTATTTGATCATTAAGGTACCATTGGTTGACTTGGTTTGTATTCTAGAATACAAAGTCAATAATACTTTTTTTTCCTGGTCTTAGTAAGATAATAATATCAGCTGTTGTCCCAAGCCATTAAAAAATCAGAGCTCAGACTATAAGCAATTTCCAGTTAAATTCAGAAACAGCTTTTTTTCAGCTTTCCACCATATCTAAAATCATCAAGAAGACGTCAAGATCACTCCATGAGTTGTGATCTATTTATCCAAGTATATCAATGACAATGCCGAACAATTTAGAGATCCTATTTTCATTCACAAGGGTCAATATAAGTTGTTATCAACGATTAGGAAGAAATATATCGGGATGTTATCTTTATGAATATGATCTAAGCAACAAAGAAAATGCTCACAAGGGAGTGATTGAGAAGTTTGAGTGAAATAGGAAAATTTGAGAAAATACTATCCACTGCTGTCAATATTAATGGACACAAGAGATATTTTTGATATGGTAAATGACAGATTACTATGCGGAATATACAATGTTTACTTCGAATGTCCTCTAGATGATTGGAAACGAGAGCTTGAGACCTGGACTTGTGAACAAAATCCTGACGAAGAAGGAATTCAACTATCATGAATAAAACCAGATATTGACTGCTGACTCATCAATTTCATTGGTTATTGCGACTTAAGCAAAAAGTTGAAATTGACAGCATCGACGTCAACATCTAACTCGACAACAAATAATTAACATCATCAGATATGTCAAGTTAGTTGGTGGATTGAAGGCAGTGTCCAAAGAGATGGATAGAATATTTAGACCTCATTATTTACGGCCATCATTTCATAGAGAACCCAAGAAAAATAGAGGAGTAGAAGAAAAATTAAGCTTGATAGTTGAATAGCTTAAGAAGTACAAGATCACAGGGTGATATATACTATACTATAGTTCGCATATCTATCATGATAGTACCCATCACAGGTTTATATTTTAGATGACATGATAATCTTGATATTGGACCAATGATATCGATTAGCAAACTCATCGCTTTTTCATCAATAAAGCATATCTGGACCCTATGGGATCTGAATTAATTATGGGAGTTAGTATTTAACATAAGTAGGTTTTCATAGTTAACAGTAGCTGTTATGCAATATTTATCTACCATTCAAATTATGATGATTTGAAGGCGATCATAATGGTCTCGGGAAGGCTCCCAATATTCCAATGTTCAGATCGATTTATTCACTCAAAGATGGAAGTGAAGGTGTTTTGGAGTCAATTTTCCCACAAGAGCACCAGTCATAGGTTGCCGTCTCTGATTTTTGTTGCTTTCTGTACAAAGCATTTAGTAAATTCACAAGGCTTTTCCCTTGTTCCGAAGTTGAGCAGAATTAAGACCCTGGTTGATGCTAGTTGAGAATCCTGACAAGGCAACCAGCCCCGCATTTGAACTCTGATGCTCCACATATGAAAGAAATAGTACTGTTGGAATCACCGCATGCTATTCCCTGAAACTCATAGACAAAATGTCTGAATCCTCCACCATTCAGCTGCACTCTGGAACCACCTGCAATATTTTGGCAAGATGAGGTGACCACACTGTTGGCCATGGCGCTGCAGACAAGTAAGAACCCCAAAAATGCAATCTTCATGTTTATAGATTAATTATCAATATATCTTATCAAAACCAAAATAAATATTACAACTTTTAATATGAAGGGCACATCAGCATCATTGTCATCATAAACATGAAGACTATGGCATCCACAATAACATTTTGTATTATTTTAAACGATTGATAAAATATGACAAGAGGTGAGGTTTTAGAACTGCTAATGATGGCTGGCTGAACAATGCATTTCTCGACTAAAACCTAGACGACGATTTGCTTGAACATAATATCATCTACTATTGGATAGCTATAGGTTTTGTCTTGAACGCATACCTAAAATATCAAATCTTTAATAAATATGCAGTTAAGTGAACATTAGTCAATCTAAATCACTTGGGGACAAAGGTGATCTTTCCTTCAGTTGCCTTGGTAACTGATAGCTCGAGAGCTGCTTATAGTTGGTTCAATCCTAAACTTTTAAAACCATGAGTATAAAAGTCTTCTTTCAAATCGTTTGAATAATTCTTTCTGATAAGTCCTTTCTCTTCTTTTGGTAGCTTGTTATACCACTCGACCATATAAAATCCAGCTACATGTACACCTTGAGTCTCAAGTTCAGGCGTGCTCAATACTGATGGATTCGAGTCAAGTTTACCATATATATGAACGTAAGAATTTGGACTTAGATTGTTGACAAGAGATGCCTAAACTTCTCCACCTCCCAAACAATCAAAAAGAACATTGAATCCATGTTATTTGATAAGACTTTTAAAATCATCTTACCAATTTCCTTTTGTGATGATCACATGTTTGGCACCTTCTTTCTTCAAGAGTTGAGCTTGCTCTTCTCTTCTGACAATGTTGAGAAGAGGAATACCCATTCTTTGGCATCTTTTGTTGAGCATCCTTCCTAGAGCTGAGGCAGCAGCTGTATGAATAATCCCTTTCTTACCATTTGTTGCGTTGAAAATATGAATCATGCTGATCACAGTCAGAGGATTAACAACTCCTGAAGCTGCTGAAGCAAGCTTGACGTCCTTGTCAATTTCAAAAATGATTGAAGTGTTTGGGTCAAGAGCTATATATTGGCTCCAAGCACCTCCGCCAGAAGTAAAGAAGCAAACTCTCTTGTCTTTCCACTCATCAACATTTTCACCATTGACCTTTATAACTTTTCCAACTCCTTCAAGACCAGCAGGGTTAGGCAAAGGAATCTTGAAATAGCCTCCCTTGAGAAGGGAACGATCTGATGGATTAACAGCTGACCCTTCTAACTCGACAAGAATCTGTCCTGGCGCAAGTTCAGGTACCGGCCAGTCTTCAAGTTTAGGAGTAATACCGTATTATCTCAAAACAAGAACTTTTTGCGTAGCCATGAGCTAAAAGATACTTATATATTACGCAGTAAAGTTAAGCCACACTTAAAGGATTACATCAGAAAAAGCTAAAAGTAGTCCATTTATTCGTAATTTGGATTTGTTGATAAAAAATCAATCATTTCAACAAACAAAATTGGAAATTTTCTCACCAACTAAATTTCACTATTTTTTATTGTTAAGATTGTGTCTTCATTCCTGATAATTTCAAAGGATGAAACCATGATTTTTCCATCTTGGCCAAAAAAATAGATTCTGAATTGTCTTCAATAGCTATAAATTTGTGAGGCTGTTTTTATTAACAAAAGTTTGTTCCTGTTTTGGAATAATAACCTTTGCCTTATTGACGATTTGAATCTGATGCAAGATAATATAAACAAACTTGAAATAATCGTAATCAAAATAATCGAAGAATATGAAAGATCATGTCGTTGGAATAACTCATTATTTTTAGAGAAACCAACACTTATCATCTTTCTCATCATTTTGATTCACATTTCATTGATTCATAATAATTTCTCAATTTACTTCTGAACCACTCCTAAATCTTAAAATGGCGTGAAGTATTTGACAACTTGTCCTTGAGAATTCACCAAAAATTTAGCAAAATTCCAAGGAATTTCCTGAATTGTGTTCTTTTTAGAATCAAAGAGCGGACTGTTCATGACCAAAAATCTGTAAACAGGATGAGCTTTCTCCCCATTGACCTCTACCTTCTGAAACAGAGGAAAGCTGGCTTGATAAACTTCCCTTGCGAACTGATATATTTCTTGGCTGGTTCCGCTCTATTGACTACCGAACTGGTTGCATGGGAAAGCCAATATCTCAAGACCTTTACCTTTGAGCTCATTGTACATCTTGGTCAAAGACGTGTAGTTTTTTGAAGTCAGTCCGCACTTGGAAGCCACATTGACGATCAGGATAGCTTTTTTGTCTCTATAGATAGAGAAAGGAATTTGTTTTCCTTCTATATCGTTAGCTTCTAGTTCGAAGAACGATGAGTGATGGTCTTTAAGAGAATGTTACTAATGCTTGTTAGGGTTCATACTTTTGTTACTCGATCAGAAATTTTAATAAGATTTGCATACTTCCGACTATAAATCACAATCGATCAGAATTTTAATTTTTTACTTTGGTGGAGGTGAAAGGAATAGCGATTTGGTAAGTGTGAAGCTAATTTTTAAAAGGTTACTACAATTCTATGAATACAGTATGTGGATCAACAGATATCATTCAACTACAGGTATTCCATGATCCTTAACCTATGACTGATGTGAGTCGAACAAAGTGAGTCTAATCTTCAAAAAATCAAACAAAACTTCAACAACATATTTCCAAACCACTTCAAAACTAACTATATCGATTTAATAGCTAAAACTTGAATATTTTGGGGGATATTTATCGCATTAATCATCTACAGTGCAGCTAGATCAACAAAATCTAATACCTTTCACTTACTTTTATATTTTTTCGATTTCAGCTTATCTCAAATTGCCTTTAGCTATCTTATTTTATATGTACGAAGAAACAATGATTGCTTGCTCCTTGAAGATATGATAAGTTTATGACAGGTAAATATACTGATTTTGGACTCATAGCCTCCATAGGGGTTCAAACTAAGCCATTGTAGTTGCTGCCAATCCCCTTTGCTGATGATTGCTGATCCATCTCTAAGATAGTTTACACCCTAATTATCTCTTACTTACCTATTGCCAAAGTCTTTAATTGATGGAAGCGACCTTTGACAAGATGACTGACCCCAGCATCATCCACCATGTTGGCAGCTACATAATAAAATATTGAACTTAGTCGTAGCTCCATCAAAAGAGGCAGTGACATCGTTGTGAGATTCTTCAATCCCTTGTTACTAATTTTGTTGTTATCTTAATTTTACTATCTTTGTACGTAACCCAATGTAAGATAGATTGGACCAGTTAAATTTTGTTAACACTTCGATATTGCTCGGAAGTAGACCTAAATCATCTATATAGACAATAGCTAGAACCTAAGCTGAGCCTCGCTATCTGGTGCGTACCAGTATGGGGCTATATCTTCTCCCTAATTTTATCTTCAAAATCATAAGCTGATGGTTCTATCTCGTTTATCTCAAAGGCGATATGTTTTTTAATGTTCATAAATAATTAACTAATTCTAAGCTATAAGCGCTATAAACTATGAGCTCATAGGACATCATAGTGATATCAACTTTTCTTGCTATTTTGAATTATCTCCAAAAAAAGTATTAATAGATACGCTAATATATGAATAGCTATGATTAATTTATAATAAAGATGAACGGCAAGAAAGGTACTTCACTTCCAAAATGTGAAGGGTAGTCGTGGGGTGATCTAAACGAAGTTCGACCTGGCCAAGGCTACTTTTGACCTCTAGAAAAGGAGAAAATTAGCTTAGATTAAATTTTATTTGATTTGAATAAAAACAACACCAAGATAGACTAGTTTTATCCCGAGCCTTCCAAAGAATTAAAGGGCTCAAATAAGAAGCACTAGCCCAAACATAACAACAAAAAGTGGAGTAGTAAAAATTTAGATCCATCCTCAAAAAAGTAAAAAAATGAAGAGAAAAAAGTAGAAAATCAACCGTAGTGTTTAATTTGCTCTCAATTATTTTTAAAAGCATCTATGGTCTATTTTAGCTTCAATTGCCTGCATCAGCTTTGCTAAGACTGCTTTTTTGAATACATGCTGACACAGATCAGCTCATTCAAGAAAATCACATGTCCTTTTGAAGGGTGTCCATAGTTTTTAGGTGAAAACTCTCTTTACCTTCAACAACTTCCACTAGTAATGCAATAACAATACTACAGCATCATGGTCCAACAGTATGTAACCCAATCCAGCCAGATCAAGTCTAAATGTCCTGATGAAAAATGTAAAGGGTATGTCATGATTGGCCCTAAACCTTTCTGTATAGTCTGCAACACTGAATATTGTCCTAAATGTATGCTTAAGAATCATAAAGGAAGTTGTGAGGAAAATGGAGCGATATACTTGGAAAATAAGTACAATTATACTAAATGCTAGAAATGCAGATGGATGGTGGAGAAAACTCAAGGCTGTGATCATATGACATGCAAATGTGGTTATCAGTTTTGCTACAAGTGTGGAAATAAATGGTCGACTAAACATAAGTGCATAAAATTAACTAAGGCAAATGCCGAGGCTCCACGATACAATCCAGCTCCCAATGCATCGAATATTCCTCGCATAAACATTCAGAACCCTGCTCCAGCTCAACCCCAACGACCTATTATTCCTCCACCTGTTATAAGACGGATTCCTGCGCCTTCAGCTCCTATTCCAATAAGATAAAGCTAGCAGCAATCTTCAAGACGGAGTTAAACTCACAATATTCTTTTCTACTTCCTGTTCGGCATAGCCTTTGTAGATTTTCTACTCACAGTTCTAGTTATAGGCTACCTTATCCTATCATTCTTGGCAGTCTTATTGGTAGGTATGACAATCATGGTAGTTTATGAAATGAAAAATAGTTTATGTCAATAGCTCTGTGAACCTAAAAGTAATATAAGCTACGTTTGCTTAGTCATCTGTATCGTACTCATCGTTCCGATAATGATAAGTAGTGCTTTTGATTCGATTAAGGAATATTGGGTACCCCATGTTACAAGCCTTATTGAAAAGGAAGTATTATTTCCTTTGTATAATAAATGTGGATGGTGATCTGCTCTTGATGTGTATAAATTAATCTTTGAATACAATTTGATTGTTATTATAGTCATAATAATTAACCCAGCTGTTATCAAATCAGGATCCCGCTCAAGATCAAGTTGAATACAAATATGCTAAAGAGGAAACTCATCTTTTTCAAGCAAGAATGGTGTTGTGATCCTAATTTTAATTAATAGAACTTGCAACGGCGCCAGTGTTCTTGCAGACAGTCAGTAAGAAGATATGAAAGCAAATAAAAGCATAAAAACTGCTTGGAGAAGGTATTATGGGTCATCAGATCAATAGGTTTGCTTAAACAAATTCTGAAAATCTTTTTCAAAAAAGTCATGAAAAAATGAAGGAAACCTTATTCTTG
>Ga0100402_1004565_pt1 | contig 14558 bp, 9 predicted proteins | sample CryGeyme20150102_FD_80419 | JGI IMG/M metagenome (GOLD analysis project Ga0100402, IMG submission 80419) | Groundwater microbial communities from Crystal Geyser aquifers in Utah, USA - Crystal Geyser metaG 2015-0102 | ecosystem: Environmental > Aquatic > Deep subsurface > Groundwater | place...
CTATAGTCACAAAGAAATTTCTGAAGAATTAGGAATTTCTGTAGGCACTTCTAAATGGCATTTATCTTCAGCTAGAAAACAAATACAAGCAAAGCTAAAGCTAGCCTACCCCGAAGTGAGTGTACTCTATGGCTAATTTCAACGAAATAGACGACCTTTTTAAGAACCGATTCGAAGGATACAAAGATCATTCTGTAAATCCTTCTGAGCAATGGGCTGCGTTTGAGCATCAATTAAATGCCGGTTCTTATGCAACTAAAACCTCCGCTGGATTTTCAAGCATCAAAATGATTTCTATGGCAGCAAGCGTAGCTGCGATAATTTCTGTTGGAATAATCTTTCAATCTGATGTAAATCAAACTCCTAGTCAATCTATTTCTCAAGTCGAAGGTCAAACTGGTTTCAAAATAAATGAATCATCGTTCGTTCCGTTTATGAATGAGAATGATCTTGGCCGTGATTTTGCATCCATAAATGAATCAGAAGCAAAAGCTACTTGGCTTTCTGAAAATACTGTTGAGGCTTACGGTTCGGAAGATCCTGTAAGCTCGAGCAACAATTCAATTGAACAAAAGTCTTCTACTTTATTGGCAAGCTCGAGCTTTGATAAGTCTCTAGAGGAAAAAACGGATAGAACCCTTTTTGATAATAATCAATTTTCGTATGCCGGTTTGAGAGCTAATTTGAACAGGATGCCGGCACTATCTTTATCCATAGAAAATGCAGAATTAGCAGAAACAAACAAAAGCCTAGACTTTTTGGATTACGCAGCTAAAGCGGGCCTTGGAAGTGACTTTTTTGTGAGATTAGGTGTTCGATTCGGGAATGGTGAATCAAACAACAAATTCCAAACCAACAACTGGACAGGCAATGCTTTGGTTAGCGCTGGATTTAAAAAGGCTATTAAAGACAACATGGGTTGGATGGTAGAATTAGCTTATTTACGAAGAAGCGGAAATGGGCTTGAACGAAATCAAAACCTAGAAGTGGAACGCCTCTATACTGCCTTTAATAACTCATTTAATGCCGGCACCAATTCAAACGAAATAACACCCTCTTTTACGATTGATCGAAGCATTATAGCAACAAGACTAGATTATGTTCAGCTACCAATATCTATGTATTATGTAGCTAGTCAAAAGCTTTCATTAAATGCCGGTGCTTATGCGGATTTTCTTTTGCGCGCAAGCAATGCTACTTATTTAGTTTACAATCAAAAAGATTACGTTTCAAGAACTCCGAGTGAGGACGAATTGAAGAGCCGTGAAGGCTTAAACCGCTTTAGATATGGCTTGTCTGCTGGTGCGAATTATGAAATCATGAGCAATTTGAGCTTAGATTTGAGAACTATGGTTCCACTCAACTCGCCATTTAATTCAACTGCAGAGGTTTGTGCTAACAAAGGCGCTAATCAATCGCTTGATTTGATGATCGGTTTGAGATACAGCATTTAAGCATGTTCACTAGTTAAGACAAGACTACTAGAAAGAAACTTTCCCTTTATTCTTCTTTTTCTTTTTACCAAAGTTGAGCTTCGGTGACTTGAACTTACGCTTCTTATTCTTGATTTTATCCGATTTCTTATACGTCTTGCTTTTATTGTCTTTTTTAAACCATTTCAAAGGAGTAAACTTCTTCTTGTCTGTTGTCTTTTTCTTCTTTGATTTCTTTTGTTTAAAGGGCTTGTTCGAGATTGACGGCCCAAAAGATTTACTCAATGTCAATTGAACAAACATGTAAGTATCATTGCTATTAAAGCCGCCACGAGGCTGGTCTTTAGTGTACCAATCTGAATTTGGCACATCCGGCAATGAAACGCTTGGATTGGCAAAATATGCCGCTACCTTTCCATACTCACTTTCTATAGCTTGATTATCGTAGAAATAACCACTTGCATCATCAATATAGTCGGTAAAAGTCCATCGGTAACCAACTTCTAACCCTAGTTTATAATTATGATTTAGCAAGATATATGCTCCTGCTCCCATTGGCACCGCAACACTAACGCGCTTGTAATCCTTAGGGCCATCAGGCAAACCTTGCCCTTCAGTATTTAGAGGCGCTAGAGCATACCAATCACCGTTAAATTTTGATTTTGGATTAAAATAAAACATCGAAACACCTCCAAAACCATATAGACCCAATCTGCTTCCATTAAAAACCTTAGTGCTTCTAGCACCCGCAAAATGGAGAATGTCTGGCTTTAAAACGTGAAACTCATAGATGCCAGCAAGCTCAACAATAGGTGATTTGAAATTTAAATTTCGAAATCGTCTATTTGGATAATTGGTCAAGCTATCAGCTCCATTTACTCTTGCGTAGCTAAAAGAACCTCTTACAGCATGATATTCTCTTAGAAAGTAACGAACACCCGCGCTAACAGAATATCGCGTTGTAGTGGGCTCAAAATCCAACACAAAAGGTTTTGCAGGACCATCTTGCCCACCAAGATCCCCCAAGTAAACACTTGGTCCTATTCCTCCTGTAATTTCTAAACGATCTTTAGTCCAATCGGTAGCTGAGCGAGTGAGCTTTGGGGTAGAAGAATACGTTTTGAGCTTTAGCCCTTTTTGCTTAATCTTGGGTGATTTACCAAAATTAGCCTTGTTCTGAGCAAACGAAATCTTGGATGCACTTGCCACCAAAAGCAACAAGAACAGTCGTAAAAGAGCCAATTTCATTTTAAATCTCATCAGGTTACAAAGCTAAGGCGAATATCTTAGGCGCTGAAAATTCAAACGTTAAGACGAAAAAGGATTTCAGAAAGTCTAGCTCATAAGTCCTATGCCTTTTGTAAATCGAAAACGGTTATTTCAGGAAGAATGCCAAATCGACCTGGGTAACCAATGTAGCCAAAGCCTCGATTTACGTATAGTTTCTGATCTCCTTCGGTATATAAATCTGCCCATTCAGGATAAAAATATTTTACTGGACTCCACTTAACCGAACCTACCTCAATACCAAACTGCATACCATGAGTATGCCCAGAAAACATGACGTCAATTTCTGGAAATTCAGGTATAACTTGAGCGCGCCAATGGCTTGGATCGTGTGATAATAAAAGTTTCACAGGAACATGCTCAACACCCTTAACCGCTTTTGATAGGTCTCCATATTTCGGGAAACGACCTTTTGCGCCCCAGTTCTCAATGCCAATTACGGCAATTGATTGGCCGTCTTTTGTAATCGTGCGATTCTCGTCCAACAGCAAATCCCAACCCATAGAGCGTTGCATTTCTTTCAGCCTTCTTAGGTTGTTTTTTTTGTCTTGTTCAGTTGGCCAAGCCACATAATCACCGTAATCGTGATTTCCAAGTACACTGAAAATGCCCTCTTTGGCTTTAATAGCACCAAAAACATCAATCCAGTTTTCTAATTCGTCTGCAGAGTTATTTACTAAGTCTCCTGTAAAAAATACGATATCCGCGTTCTGTGCATTGATCATTTCGATACCCTTTTGCACTGCGCTTTTGCTCCAAAACGAACCAGAATGGATATCTGAAATCTGCAAGATTTTATATCCCTGAAAAGCAGCTGGTAAATTTTTGAGCTTTAGTGTTCTGCGCTTTACTGTGTAATCATGCGCACCGCTTACTATACCCCATCCCATTGTTATCAAAGGAACGGCAGCTGTTGCTGCGCCAGCAACAGTTAAAAATTTTAATCTTGAAATTTTCGTTGACTCTGATTCTGCAGGATTTGATGCTTCAGATTGTTTAGCGGCAATCCAACGAAAAAATCTAATAATGTCATCGAGCAAAAGCCATAAGGCAAACAGTAGTTTTCCTATGATATTGGCTACGCCTATCGTAGAAAAAATCATCACAAACTTTCTCGTAGCCGGATTTTGAGAAAGCGGCTCAAAAAGAATAAAAGATATGTATGTTATTACAGACAAGCCCCAGAAAACTACTTTAAGTATTTTCTGTGCTGTAATTGGAAGCGAGGAAATAGCCACTTTCAAGCCGCTGTAAGCGTAAATATCGATTACCAGCAACACTGCACTGACAACCAAGAAAAGGATTGTTCTATTCATCTTAATAATTGGGCAATAAAAAACCCCGAACAAGTCGGGGTTTAGTTTTGTTGAGGTCTCGAGCGGATTCGAACCGCTGTAGCTGGTTTTGCAGACCAGTGCCTAGCCGCTCGGCCACGAGACCATCATCTAATAAGGGCTGCGAATGTAAATAATAATTTCTCTGTTAAACAACCGCTTTTACAGCCACATAATCTAAATCATACATTACTGGTGCACAGTGCTTTTTAATGGTCACTTCGATGGTTTCAGCTGTTTGATATCTTTTTTTAATTGATTCTGCGATGTCTTGAGCTACCGTTTCGATCAAATCTCTTCTGATTTTCATTTCCGCGGAAGCGATATCCATTAAAACCACATAATCAATGGTATCATCGAGGTTATCGGTGTAAGCCGAATGTTTCACGTTTGCAGTAACATCAATATCCACTTCAAACGTGCCACCCACTTTTCGTTCACTTGCATGACATCCATGAAAAGCATGAAATTTAAGTCCTTTTACCTGAACCAATCCCATTTTATCCCAGTTTTTGAACGCCCTCTTTTATACGAGCAATGCTTTCTTCTTTTCCCAAGAATGCCATTATATCAAAAATGCTTGGCCCAGCTCCTTTTCCAGTTACGACAACACGAAGCACTGGAAGAACTGCGCCCATTCCAATTTCTTTAGCTTCTAAGTGAGATTTGAACACTTCATGCAGGTTTTCAGAACTAAAATCTTCTGTTTGCTCAAATTGGCTTGCCAGATCAGTTAGAATTGCTCCAGAGTTTTCTTTCCACTTTTTACTTACCGTTTTCTCATCATATTCTGATGGCTTTTCAAACATATAGCGGCCTTCAAGCATTTCAGAAACAAATGATGCACGCTCTTTCATTAATTCAATGAATGTTGGCAGCTGACTATTTGTATATGTCAACGATTCAGCATCTAAATGAGGCTTCAAAGCAACAGCAAGCACTTCGTTTGATTGCTCACGCAAAAATTGTTGGTTGTACCAGTTAGTTTTTGCTGCGTCAAATTTTGCCCCTGACTTACCTACTCTTTCCAACGAAAAATCTTGGATTAACTCGTCCATAGTGTACAGCTCCTTCTCCGTTCCAGGATTCCAGCCTAAGAAAGCAAGCATGTTTACAAACGCTTCTTTGAAATAGCCTTTTTCGCGGTAACCAGAAGACATTTCGCCTGTTACAGGATCTTTCCAATCAATAGGGAAAACAGGAAAACCAAGTCGATCGCCATCTCGCTTGCTTAATTTTCCATTTCCGTCAGGGCGAAGGATCAAGGGCAAGTGTGCAAACTGTGGTTTGGTGTCTTCCCAACCAAAAAAGCGATAAAGCAGCACATGAAGAGGGGCAGATGGTAGCCATTCTTCTCCACGAATAACATGTGTAATTTTCATCAGATGATCGTCAACCACATTTGCCAAGTGATATGTTGGCATGCCGTCTGATTTGAAAATAACTTTATCATCTAAACTGTTGGTGTTTACTTGAACCCACCCACGAATAATGTCTTGAAAACGCAACTCTTCGTTGCGCGGCATTTTCACACGAATGGTATATGGTTCTCCAGCGTCAAGTCTTGCTTTTACTTCATCTGCAGATAGTGTCAACGAATTTTTCATTGACATGCGCACTGTGGCATTATATTGTGGGCTTGGCACTTTGGCTCGTGTCAAGCGTTCACGCATTTCGTCCAACTCTTCGGCAGTATCAAAGGCATAATATGCATGCCCAGCTTCAATTAATTGATCCGCATATTGACGATACATTGGTTTTCTATCACTTTGGCGATACGGACCATATTCGCCTCCTTGCCATGGATCTTCGTCAAGCTGCATACCCGACCATTCCAACGCTTCTTTAATATAATCTTCGGCTCCTGGCACATATCTGGTTTGATCTGTGTCTTCAATTCGAAGAATAAACTTACCGTTGTTCTTTTTTGCAAAAAGGTAATTGAAAAGCGCAGTTCTAACACCGCCCATGTGTAATGGACCTGTTGGACTTGGGGCAAAACGTACTCTAACTTGACTCACGAGAAGTATTTTTTTAGGGCGGCAAAGATAGGCAGCACAAGCGGGTTAGCGAAGGGGCAAACGTTTTAGTTTAACGCGACTTAACAAGAACTGAATAATTGTGATGGTATATTTGAATCGAGATGGAAAACTACAATAAGCTAAAGGGCAATTTAGGCCGCTATTTGGCAAAATATTACTTAAATGAATTTGTAAAGGGACTGCTTGTTTCTTTGCTGATCGGACTTATCACGTGGTTGAGTATTGCGCTGCTCGAATATTTTGGCGAATTCAATAAAACACCAAGAACTATCCTCTTTTTTGGCTTTATTGCAATTGCAGGCACACTTTTCATCTCTCAGATTTTACTTCCAATTGCCAAATATTTCGGCATTCTAAAAGGAAAAAACGATGAAACAGCCGCTAAAGAAATCGGAACGTCTATTCATGGAGTGGATGATAAGCTGAGCAACATTTTAAGCTTAAAAAACAAAGCAGCGCTTACCAGCAGCGACCTACTTAATGCCAGTATTGATCAAAAAGCAGGTCAGCTCAATCATTATGATTTTAGATCTGCAGTCGATTCTAAAAAGAATTTAGTTTGGCTTCGCTATTTGGCAATACCCGTTGCCATTGTCCTTCTCATTCTGCTTTGGAACCCATCTATTCTTAGAGATAGCTCAAAACGTGTGGTTAGTTTTAATCAAGATTTTACACCCGTTGCGCCTTTTTCATTCGAAATAAAAAACAAAACATTATCTGTAGCTGAAGGCGAAGACTTTGAATTGTTAGTTGAAACCGTTGGCTCTAAAATTCCTGAAAACACATTTATTGATAGCGATGGTAAAAAACTGAGATTGAAAAAACTGAACAATGGTCAGTTTGTGTTTAAATTTCAAAATGTGACGGATAATGTTCGCTTTCGCTTGGAAGGCGGTGGTTTTACATCTTCTGAATACTCCATTAAAATGCTGCCGACACCAAAAGTGCTTCGCAATTCTGCGGCAATTGATTATCCAGCATATACTAATCTTAAAGATCAAGTTTTAACCAATCAAACACAGTTGCAAATTCCCGAAGGAACATCCATTTCTTGGGTATTTGATCTAAAGAATGTGTCTAAGGCAAGCATTAACAAAGAGTCTGTTACTGAATTGAAAAACGGTCAACTTAACTTTAGTAAAACCTTTTTGGATGGAGCCTCCTTGAATTTCGCTTATTCCAATGAGCAAAACTTATTGGACAGCACGAAGCTAAATATCACCGTGGTGAAAGATGCTTTTCCAGGCATAAATGTGAACGAATTGCTTGACACGAATAATGCAGGAATCAGATATTTCACCGGTAAGGTGAGTGATGATTATGGCTTTAGCAAAATGAACTTTGTTGTCGAAATTCGCTCAGAAAACAAACTGAAAAAGGTGATCAGTATTCCTTTTTCTCTTCAGAAAAACGCTACAGAACAAGGCGTGAATTTCCTTTGGAGCACAGACACTATTAGCCTTGAGCCAAATGAAACTATTGAGTACTATTTCAGTGTTTGGGACAACGATGGAATTAACGGAGCAAAACAAAGCACCTCTCAAAAATGGAAAATTGATGTTCCTTCTTTGAACGAAATGAATAAAGAGTCGAGCAAAGAATCTGAAAAAACAAAAGACCTTCTCGACAAGGAGCAAAGCGAGCTTGACAAAATGGAGAAAGACATGAAGGCTTTGCGCAAAGATTTGCTTGAAAAGAAAAAACCAGATTGGGAAGAAAAAGAGAAGTTTCAAGAGTTGCTTGAGCAACAAAAAGAAATGATGGAAAAGCTCGAAGATAGAGCTCAAGAACAACAGAAGCAAAACTCTAAGGACAATAAATTCAACGAATATTCTGCAGAGCTTTTAGAAAAGCAAAAGCGCATTGAAGAAATGTTTGACAAGCTTTTTGACGAAGAATTTAAAGAAAAGTACGAAGAATGGTCTAAAATGATGGAAGAGTTTGGCAAGAAAGAAATGCTTGAAAAACTTGATGAAATGGAGCTTGATAATGAAAAACTTGAGAAAGAACTAGACAGAACACTTGAGCTTTTTAAAGAGTTAGAATTAGAGCAAAAAGTTGAAAACCTAAAAAACAAAGCTGAAAAACTCTCCGAAAAACAAGAAGATCTCAAAGAAAAAACTCAAGATAAGAAAGGAGATTCTGACGAATTAAAAGAGGAGCAAGACAAGCTAAGCGGTGAAATGAAAGAGCTGAAAGATGATTTGAAAAAGCTAGAGGAATTAAATAAAGACCTAGAGCAACCAAAGTCTCTTCCCGATCTAGAACAGGATGCCGATAAAGCAGAGGATGAAATGGAAAAGTCAAGTGAAAACCTTGATAAAAACAACAAAAGTAAATCAGAAGAAAATCAACAGAATGCTAAAGAAGAGTTGGATAAAATGGGCGAAAAACTCAACCAATTTCAGCAACAGCAAAGTCAAGATCAGAAATCTGAAAATTTAGAAGATATGCGCCAATTGCTTGAAAACTTATTGGACTTATCAATCAATCAAGAGCAGGTAATGGATGACTTGAAAAAGACGCAGTTAAGCGATCCAAAATACGTGGAAATATCTAAACGCCAGAAAGATCTAATTGACGACACGAAAGTGGTGGAAGATTCACTTCTAGCGCTAAGCAAAAGAGTGCCTGAAATCTCAAAAGAAATTAATGATGAGATCTCTACCATCAAACAAAGCATGAACAAAGCTTTGCAAAACATGACTGATCAAATGCCAAATCAAGAGCAGAAATACAAAGCAATGGCTGCTGAAAAGCAACAATATGCAATGACTTCGCTAAATAATCTGGCCAACAAGTTTGATGAAATAATGCAGCAAATGCAAAATCAGATGATGCAGAATAAAGATGGAAACGGCTCTTGCAATAAGCCGGGACAAAAACCAGGTTCAAAACCTTCGGCAATGGACATGAAAAAAATGCAAGAAAATCTGAACAAAAAGCTTGAAGAGATGAAAAAAGCCATGGAGAAAGGTCAAAAACCTGGCGAAAAACCCGGTAGCAAACCAGGACAAAAGCCAGGCATGGGACAAAGCGGAATGAGTCAATCTTTAGCTAAAATGGCCGCTGAACAAGCCGCAATTAGAGAGCAATTAAGGCAAATGTCAGAGTCTCTTGAAAAAGAAGGCTCAAAACCTGGTTCTGGATTAAAAGAACTCGAGAAAATGATGGAACAGACAGAAGAAGATATTTTGTTCCAAAACATTACACAAGAAACATTGAAGCGCCAGCAAGATATTATTACCAAACTATTAGAATCAGACAAGGCAGAAAGAGAACGAGAAATGGACAAGGAGCGCAAGTCCAAAACACCAAACAGCCAGTTCAATGTACCTCGTGATATTTGGGAAAATTACATTGAACAGAAGAATAAAGAATTAGAATTATATCAAACCCTACCACCAAATTTGAAACCTTTCTATCGGAATCGAGTAAATCGTTACTTTAGCGACTTCATTATACAGTAATTGTGAATAACGAGTTTTCCATCAACATTACATCAGATATTAATAATCTGATCGAAGTAGAAAATCTGATCGAATCTTTACTTGATCAAGGTAAAATATCAGATGCTGTATACGGCAATGTTATTGTTGCCCTTACAGAAGCTACGCTAAACGCCATAAAACATGGTAATAAAGAAGATGTGTCGAAAACCGTGACAGTATCTTGTATAATTAATGATGACGAAATCAATTTTGTGGTGGAAGATGAAGGTCCAGGATTCGATTACAACAATCTCCCTGACCCTACAGACCCAGAAAACATAGAAAAAGTAAATGGTCGCGGAATTTTTATAATTAGCAATCTAGCCGACAAACTCGAATTTGAAAAGAATGGTGCTAAAATGTTAATCTCTTTTTCTCTGAACGTACCCGAACATCAAGAGGCGTAATTTCGCCTCATGAAATCTGCCATATTAGAGGTTTTCAATCAAGTTGAAAAAAGCACAATACAACTCAAAGAAAAAGAGTTGCTCATTGTCGTGAAAAAAATATTCGAAGATTATAATCTGACCTTCGAGTGGATAAATGTCATCATAATGAACTCTGATGAACATACCACAATGAACGACCAATATCTTGGTCATAATTATCCAACAGACATATTAACCTTCGAATTCGAAGAAGGTGAAAACATGAATGGTGAACTATACCTTAATATTGATGTTGCACAAGTAAACGGCAATGAATACGGTGTTAGCCTCGAAAATGAGTTATCCCGACTAATCATTCATGGTGCTCTACACCTAATTGGTCAAGACGACCATTCAGAAGAAGAAAAAGCACGAATGAAAACGCTAGAAGATAGTTATCTTAGATTAATTTATGACTAAAGTTTCATGTGAAACATTATGGAAAAAATATATGACGTTATAGTAGTCGGTGGTGGTCATGCTGGGTGTGAAGCAGCCGCTGCAGCCGCAAACATGGGTAGCAAAACACTTCTCATCACTATGGATATGACGAAATTCGCTCAAATGTCTTGCAATCCAGCAATGGGTGGAGTTGCCAAAGGGCAAATTGTAAGAGAAATTGATGCAATGGGCGGATACTCTGGTCTAGTTAGCGATTACAGCGCTATACAATTCAGAATGTTGAACCGATCTAAAGGACCTGCCATGTGGTCTCCACGCACTCAAAATGATCGCGCACTATTTACTACAAAATGGAGAGAATTACTTGAAAATACACCAAACCTAAGCTTTTGGCAAGACAATGTTGTAGGAATACTTGAGCAAAAAGGGAAAGCAAAAGGGGTTAGAACTTCTCTTGGCTTCGAGATCAAAAGCCATACGGTAATTCTAACATCTGGTACTTTCATGAATGGTTTAATACACGTAGGAGAAACCAAACTTGGTGGAGGAAGAATGGGAGAAAAAGCGTCCAAAGGAATTACAGAACAACTAAATGCCTCTGGTTTTGAAAGTGGACGCATGAAAACAGGAACTCCCCCGAGAATTGACGGCCGCAGCTTAAATTATTCCAAGATGGAGATTCAAGAAGGCGATGAACAACCTGAAAAATTCTCATTTAGTGGACCACTTTACCTTCGCAATCAACGCCCATGCCACATCACTTACACGAATACTACAGTGCATGAAATCATTCATGAAGCACATGATAGATCTCCTCTATTCAATGGCCAAATAGACAGTGTTGGACCTCGATATTGTCCATCAGTAGAGGATAAGGTTTACCGCTTTGCAGACAAAGAACGACATCAAATATTTGTAGAACCCGAAGGGTGGAATACGCATGAAGTATACGTAAATGGATTTTCAACATCATTACCACTGGATGTGCAGGAAAAAGCCATTAAACACATACCCGGCTTTGAAAACGCAGTGTTCTTTCGACCTGGCTACGCAATAGAATACGATTACTTCCCTCCTACCCAATTAAAACCTTCTCTTGAAACTAAACTTATAGATGGACTTTACTTTGCTGGACAGATCAATGGAACTACTGGATATGAAGAAGCTGCTGCACAAGGTCTAATGGCTGGAATAAACGCTTCATTGAAAAATAAGGACGAAAACCCTCTTATTCTCTCAAGAAAGGATGCATATATAGGCGTTTTAATTGATGATCTCATCACAAAAGGTACTGAGGAGCCATACAGAATGTTTACTTCAAGAGCTGAATACAGAATAACACTGCGCCAAGATTCGGCTGATGAACGCCTCACTCCAGTTTCTAATGCAATAGGACTCGGATCTTCAGAAAAAATGAAAGCCCTAAACAATAAGCGCAAACAAATAACACAAACACTAAATTCAATTCATAAAACAAGTATTACGCCTCAAGAAATAAATACACATCTTACAAATCTGAATCAAAGTCCAATCGATCAAAAGGTAAAAGTTCAATCCATACTAACAAGGCCAAATATTTCACTTCAGGACATCATCGAAAACTCAACTGAATTGGAAACCAATTTGAATGGAATTTCAAAAGACGCACTAGAAAGCGCAGAAATTTTAATCAAGTACGAAGGTTACATCAAACGAGAAGCTGAAATGGCCGAAAAGATGAATCATCTAGACAAGATGAAAATCCCAATAGATTTTGATTACAAATCATTTCAAGCAATATCAATTGAATCGCGAGAAAAACTCTTCAAGTCTAAACCTGAAAACCTTGGACAAGCAAGTCGGGTGCCTGGCGTGAAACCAAGCGACATATCAGTGCTAATTGTCGCTTTAGAACGAAATGTTTCACATGAAACACAAAAGAGTGCTTCTAAGCATCTTTAGACCCTTCGCTGGTATACGACCTATCATGGGTGTGAGATCATGAACAGTTGTAATTCATTAATTTTCAAATGTTTATGGCATTTTATATCAAAAAAAGAAATTCTTCGTTAAATCTCCATGCAAAAACTCATTCTATCCACTTTACTCCTACTAAGTTTATCGCGTAGCATTTCACAAGTTGCAATAGGCGAATGGAGATCACACCTTCCCGCGAACAACTTTACTCACGTAGACGAATTGGGAATGTCCGTTTTCCTAGCCAACTCGTCAGGAGTATTGATTCACGATCGCGAAGACGGAAGCAACCAACACCTCACGAAAATCAATTCTCTAGTTAGCGAAGGCATATCAGCATTTGCTTGCTCTGAAGAAAACGGGGTATGCATTATTGGTTATGAAGATGGTAATATCGACATCATTTCTAATACAAAAACAGTATTCAACCAACCCGCACTAAAAAACAACTTCATTGTTGGTAACAAGCGAATTAATGACATCACCTTCCTTGACACTGCAGCCATACTATCAACTAACATTGGTTTACTCAACCTCGACCTTAAAACCCTCAATATTAATGCTGATAGACGATTCAAAATAAATAACGACCTACTACCTATAATCACGAGCAAAGTCTTTCAAGACAGTTTATTTATGGCTAGTAGCTTCGGAATTTTCAAGTCTCAACTAGATGGGATTTTTGAAGAAAACGAATTGGAATCGGTACTCTTTGAAGAAGAGCCAAATCTTGTAAACCAATTCTTCACTATTGATAATCAACTTTACTTTAGCTACGTGGTGGACTCGCTTTACTTTGGCGATACACTTTATAAATACGCTAATAATAGATTCAATAAAATTGAACAACTAGCTGGAGATGGGTTCAAAAGTATTCAAACTAGCAATGGCAGCATCGTTATAGCTCACCCTGACAGAGTTGCTACCTATGATCTTGAGTTTAATCAAACTGGAAACATTTTCACTTACGGTGATGATGCCGGTATGGAGCCAAGACAAGCCAAAATTTCCCGCTTAGGAGATATACTAATTGCTGATGAGCGATACGGAGGTGCAATTACTAGTGCAGAGAATCAATATAATCCAACACTTATAAATATCTCATCGCCATCCGTATCCCAGACAACCGCTCTAACACAAATAAATGATATCATCTACGCTTTTCCTGGTGGAACTGAACAGACCTATAACATTCCTAGAATTCATGTTTTCGAGAAAGAAAAGTGGAGCTCCTTTATCCTATCTAGCGATCAATTCAGCACCATGAGAAACACGATGGGTTCTGTTACATCAAACGGGACTAATTACGTAGCCAGTGCGGGAGCGGGGATAGCGGCCATTAACAAAAGCTATCAAATAACAGAGCTGTACGACTACACAAACTCAAGCCTCCAAGATTTGGAGCCAAATATTCCATACGACTTTGTGTCGGTTACAGACCTTACAACAAGCGAAGATGGCACCATATACAGTATGAATTATAGAGTACCAGAACCATTAGTGATTAGACACACAAATGGCGAATGGGAGTCCATTCAATTTCAAGATGCCCCAAGTCCTAAAACTTCAGATATCGCTTACACTGAAAATGGCTTTCTAATATTTACCATCATTGATGTTGGTTTAATTGTGTATGACACAAGAAGAACGCATGACGACACTAGCGATGACCGATACAAACTGCTTACAACATCTCCGAGCTCAGGCAATCTGCCATCAGCAAACGTCACATGCTTTGCAGTAGATAGAGACAACGAACTTTGGATAGGAACAGACGCTGGTATAGGTGTGATTTATTCCATAGAATCCGTATTCAATCAAAATTTTGATGGCGCTCAAAAAATAATTGTTTCACAAGATGGATTTAATGGCTACTTGTTCGAAACAGAAACGGTAGAGGCAATAGCAGTAGATGGGGCAAACAGAAAATGGGTTGGAACTGGAAGTTCAGGTCTATTTCTTATTTCAGCCGATGGAGCTGATCAAATACACAACTTCACCAAAGCAAACAGTCCATTGCTAGACAATAAGGTTTCTGATCTTGCTATACATCCAGTTTCAGGAGAGGTATTCGTTGCATCCGAAAAAGGACTAATATCCTATCGCTCTGAAGCAACAGAGCCAGAACCAACTTTGGAGCAACTAGGTATATTTCCAAACCCCGTGAAACCAGGATATACAGGAC
>Ga0100402_1004568_pt1 | contig 14555 bp, 21 predicted proteins | sample CryGeyme20150102_FD_80419 | JGI IMG/M metagenome (GOLD analysis project Ga0100402, IMG submission 80419) | Groundwater microbial communities from Crystal Geyser aquifers in Utah, USA - Crystal Geyser metaG 2015-0102 | ecosystem: Environmental > Aquatic > Deep subsurface > Groundwater | place...
ATCATATTCGAAACATCTAAAACCAGAATGCTATAAAGCCTTTCTTTTAATAAAGAGATATTATGATGATACTTTATAATATTTATCAAAATGATTGAATTCCAAGTATAAAACTAAGCATTGAGATAGGGACGCCAAACTGCTCCAATTACTTCTCATACTTCAGTCATCACCATTGATCACGACTAGCCTATCGATAATACTGAAAGGGGTTCATATACTGTTAAAGTTGAGATTGAGTGTGATGAAACAGACAAAAAAAATGATCAGAAATAGCTATTATCAAATGCTGGGCAACATCTCTTTAAGCAATACAAATAAATGATGGCTCTTCTCAATAAAACTTTAACTGAGAATGATCCAACTTATTCAGAAAAATGTAAGATATAGGGTCAGTAATAGTCTTTCAAAGGGTCAGAAACAGTAGAATAGGGGCTATGGGAAATTAGCACAATATACTCCCAGATTAGTCAGGGATGCGGGATCGCCAATAAAATCAATCAACTGCTAGAGAAAAATAAGCGAAATAATCAGCAACTGATTGAGAAAAATAACTACTTGGAGGTCAAAAATACTGAACTTGAAAATAGAAAGAAGGAACTTGAGCAGGACCTTTAAAGAAAGCTTAGATAGAAAAACGAATAAATCCTTGAACTCAAGAGAGCTCAGCAGCTACAAGAAACCCCCAAGCCAAAAAGCTTGCTCGCTGGCAAGGGATTCAAAAGATTGCAATAATACAAAAAGCATAAGGCTAAGATATCTGTGGGATTGCTCTTAGTTGCAGGAGTCATATGCCTAGTGAAATGTTAGGTCATAGATTTCAAGAAAATCATTAATAAATTCAGTTGATCTATCTACTCCTTCTTCATTCTAATTCATCAAATACCTAAGAGTAAACTGGAACGTTTTTACTGATTCTCCCAAAAGATTTCGACTGTTGACAGAGTGAAGAGGCTAAACTTTTGGATAATGCATCACTCTGGTTGTCAAGATCAATCTTCTTCTTCCTAAATATTGGCCTCATGAATTCACTCCCTTCGCTATACATCCTGGGCTTGAAACTGGACTTGTTGGCCTTGAAGTCACTCAGCTTCATCTTGTTATGAACTGATTGATTTCTGTTACGCCCATGAATGGTGGACTGCTGGCCCAGATCGGTAAAACTGACACCCATTTACATGCTATCTTTGAATAACTCAATCACATTTTTGAGAGGGACCGTTTTAGCAAATCTAATGCCAGCATCATCTTCAGATTACTATGTCTTTGATCGTGAGGCTATGACTCGTTTGTTTTGAATTGTTGTTATTTTACCAGTGGGACCTCCTCTGCTCTTCGTTTTGACCATAGAGTGAGAAAAGTATGAGTCCACTGTGAATACCCTGATCTTCCCTCCCTTTTCTGTTGCTGGCAAAGGCATTATTCGACCCTCATAGTCATAGGTAATTTTTTTGGCTTGACCAAGTCTTTTCCTCTGCTGACTGCTTCTTTCCTAGCCGATAACATGCCGGGTCTTTTCCAGTTACTCTTCTTTTTAATAAAACTTCAGTTTTTCTTGTTGAGCCATCCTCAAGTGGTTGTCTTTGATCTCTTCTTCTGGGTTTGTCGACTCTGATATAAATAGAGGATGGACAGAGTTGTCTAATTGAGAAATGGTGCTGTAGTTGATGGTGTCTGGGCCTTCAGTGTAAACTTTTGTATTATGCCTTTTCGATCTTCGATTTGTTATCTTCGAGCTGTTTCTTTTCACAAGTTTGCTTTAATTCATGGTTGATTTTGATAGGTCTTATCTCAGTACCTTTGCATTTCCGGTGATGTTCCTATCGTATAGTTTTCTATTACAGTCCATCTCTTATCTGATTGACGTGCCATAAGACTGTGTGTTGCTTCCTTGCATCAATTAAAAATCTCTTAGTACCTTATGTGCCTCGTTTCTGACCAGAGGCTTCTTAATCTTGTCTAATTTCTTTACTGCCACCTTCGACCATAGCTAGTTGTCAACATATTCCAGAATGGTGCTTATTGTTGGCTGAACGTACTTGATTGACATTTATTGTTACTTATAATCATCAGATAGGAATAATAAAGCTGAATAATCAGAAGATATCTCACATGAGGAAAGTACACCTGAGCTTGTTTGTGGCACCTTCCTGCTGGTTGAATGCGATCTGAGAACCACGGGGGATGACCTTGCTGAAGGCATTGCTCAACAGTCTCATCACACCTTCTTGGGCAAACTCCTTGTCGAGAAGCTTTTTGAGCTCGTTCATCTGGAAAAGAGTGTTCCAGTTACGGAGGTCAATTTCGATCTCGTCAAGCTTCTGCAGCTCCTCCTGGACCTTTCTCATGAAGTTGATGATCAGAAGGTGGAAGGCTTTGACTCTGAGGGCCATCACATGGTCGAAGGGGAACTTGATGAAATTGTCATTGATTTCCTTCTCCAGCTTGTTGATGTGCTCGACCTCCTTCTGATCTTCTTTTTCCTTGTCCTGCTGTTTTTCAATTTCATCATCAACCTTTTGTTTGATCCTTTTGACATCCTCCTTGTAATGTCCACCCCACTCGTCATCAAGAATTTTCAGCAAATTCTTTCGTTCATCACCAGACATGTTGGGCCTGATCTTGTCCTGAATAAACCTGTAAATTCTTTTTTTGTACTCTCCCTCTCTTGACAAGATGATGTTGTGCTTGCCTGGGATAGGGTTCTGAATATTGTACTTCTTATCGATACCTTTCAGGTAATCTTTGATAGATTTTCTTAACTATTCTGCCCTTTTGTCCTTCTTGGCGTTATCGGGCCTGGTCGATTCGATGCTTTCTGCTATTCTTTCGATCGATTCTGCCTCGGAAAGGAAGTTGTAGGCTTATGAGTTGTGAGTGTACCAGGAAGAAATATCCAGCTTGAGTCTCTTGAGGGGAGATGTACCTATTATGACCAAATTTTAAGCAAAATTGTGGAAAATTTGCTCCAGTTATTGGTAACTCATAGGGTTGCCCTTGAACTCCCACCCTGACATCTGAATGCTGATTTCCTCAACACTACCCTTAACGAGTTCATCAGTAATGTTAAGCACCTATCTAACGGTTTCAGCCTCACAACCTTTCAACATGCGACTGTGGAGCCAGATCGCATCATACATGGCTGTTTTTTTTTTCTCCTTGGGTCTTTCATCTCTCTTCTTGGTAAGGTCCTCGATGACTCTAATGATCTTGCTCAGCGTTTTTCCACCTTTGCCGTCATCATTGTTAAAACCGTTGAATTAGACCTTCAAAGTTTTGAGATTAAAGCACTGTCCGACGGCATCCTTCAGGTAGATGATAAAATTTTCTTTCATTCTGCTCTGAATTTTCATGCTTCCATCCTCTTCTTAGAAATAACCGTAGCCGGAGCATTTGAGATTGATCTCGGTGACTTGCTCGGGATTGACCTTAAAGCGCATATCTTGGATATCCTTGTTGAAGGGCTGGAATCGCTTGGGCTCAAAGAATTATGTATCTCTGATGATTTTTTTCACTCCATCCTCGTTCATGGAGATATGTCTAGCTTTATCAATTAATATATTCACAAACAAGATTAAGCTACATAAGTGTGAAGATAAGTTACGATCAATCCTCGGCCCTTTTCATCATATAGTTCTCGAAGGACTCGTTGCTGGCATTCTCTAGGCCTGTCAAATACTTGATCACCTCTATCAGCACCATTGCCACGAATAAGCACATCAGCAAAATTACCACCGAATTCAAAATGATCTGCAATGGCTGGGTTATCGACTAAAAATTAGAAATATGTTACACTGCTGGCTGTGATAGACTTGCTTCTTTGTACAATCCCCACCGAACCTGTGCCGAAGTTGAATAGCAAGTTAACGTCGTCCATCATGAGCAGATGCACCTACCAGTAAGATTCCTGAATTGCTGCAATTTTAGCCAGACATATCTCGTCCTTCTGGATCAAATAAGCTGTCGGTTTGATCTGGTAGGAGCCGTTCCCTGTCTGAAATATAAAAGGTGGGTAACTAGAGCTTATTCCCGAGGTACAAGGACAGTATATCTTGTTTTGCTGCTCGATACATAAAAAATTGGTGAGCAGCTGATGTCTGACCATCAGGTATGCAGATTGAGGGATGCCCAGTTGGTAGGTGCCTGATGTTATGCTCACATTCTGAGTGCCTGCTGCGTGGTTGTTGAATACTATGTTGGGGATGGTCAACATCCAGAGAGATGAGTTGACTGGTGGAAAATTCTAAAATTGTGAAGAAACTGATCCTCCCACTGTCACTTCATATTTGAGACCGTTCTACTTTGTGTTTGTCCGTTTAACCTCAAAGGTCTGAGTTGTATTTGGCAAAATCGACAAAAAATAGCTATTTTTTCCCAGTCCTATACTTCCCTATTGACACTTTGGATATAGAGTCTGATTGATTTTGACAGTAAGGGGTCCCAATTTGGGAAAGGTAGCAACATCATGTGTAAGGATGCTTTTGGGCCGACATATGAAATTCTGATTGAGGTGGAAAGGGTTGAGCATAAAGTAGTAGATCTTTTGGAAGAGAGTTTCCTGAATTTGGCAGCACACCGACAGCTGGTTGGAGTTGATATCGATCTAAGCTAAGCGATGGTTATGCAAGTACCTATAACTTGACTGGTGCTGAGGGAGTAGGAAGTCAGCAACCGTTCATTGGCTGCGATAGTAATGGGCAGCTCAAGGATGGGTCCGGTGTTGGTGAGCAGAGGAGCAAGGAGGATAAAAAATATTATTAAGCCTTTCATTTTAAATTATAACACTCCGTCTGACATTATCATACAAAACAATTCAAAAATAAATTGATGGGGAACGGATGTTTATAGAAATGTTGTGAGTATAGAATATCATTTGCTCGGCAATAAATATTGTCCAAAGCAATGCAGGCCGAAAAGCCCAATAAATCAATCTTCGAACGAGTATTCACCAGAAAGATCAAAAGATAGCATCTGCAGGCCAAAATAGAGGAGTCCTCAGGTCAACCATCAACTCCAGGGGTACCCATAGGAAAGATGAAGTATTCTGATTTATAGACTGTCGAGGGAGAATCACCTTCCCAACTCTTGCTTCCTCCTCCTAAATTATAAGTAAAGCCTTAGCAAAATTCTACAAGTTCAATTGTAGATCAATTCAGGAATAGACCCCTCTACCAGATGATTGGCGAAGACTGGCTCGATTTCATGAATTTTGATCACTTTTTTACAACTCTAAAAAGCAAAGATGAACTCCCTGATTGCTTGTAGCTTTTGGTCAAACTAAATGGGTATTCCTAGCTCGACGATGGAGAGGAAGACAAACCTCGATTCATGAGGAAAAGAAAACTGGATAAAGATTGGCAGTACAGGAAAGGAAAGAGCGCCAATTCTGAGTCTGAGATTAGGCGATCTGACAGGATCGAAAAAATACAGGCCAAGGAAGAAATGGAGACAAGGATGATGGAAATGGGCTATGCTTTCCATTCAGCCTCATATCGATATTCTCATAAATAAGTGGAGTTCAGATTGTCGTATCTGTAGGCAAATGCCTTAAAGCCTTGGCCTTGGTAAGAAGGTCGCGCTGAAGTTCCTGATCATCCTGAATACAGAAAGCTTTAAGTTTCTCAGTTGCAGAAAACAATGTAACAAAAGCTTAGTAGTCTGCAGTCGAGAATGATCAAATGATATTTAATGCTAAAGTATATATGCTATTTGTTCTTCGGATCAACACGAACTCCAGTGCCATTTAATGGCAGGCTGTCCTCCAGCTCCCTAGTAAGGCTCCACATTTCTTCCTTTGTCCACAAACTTGTAGTTCTGATTCTTATTGTTATTGAGAATGTCAAGGTGTCCTGGGTCAAGAAAATCGCAGTTAGATTTGTCACAAAAATCTATTACCCTGCACTTTAACTCTACCCGTTGGAATTTGTGATAGTCACACATTTGTCACAATAGCTTTGCTTCATCCCGCATACACCGTTAAGAGCCACGAAGCAATCACTCTGACTTTGAGCTTTATGGTTCCAATGAGAACAAGCATACTCATTATCTTTGAACCAAGTCGCGAATCCGTTGGTCACCTGAGGTGCTGTCTCGGGGTGACAGGCAATCGCCTCATTGCCGATGTAAGTGTGAGGAACGCTGATTTCTTGTTCGATGGAAAAAGAAAAGGCCAGCATAAATAAAGCTCCAAGGACCACAATGGGCTTCATAAAATTATTATCATTTGATTTGAATTGATGGTTAAAAAAATCATGCCAAAGAAGAGCGTGTTCGATAAGTGCTTCTGATCTTTAGTGGTGGGTTATAGTTGTACTATCTGTTGAAACTCTTCTTTTCAATTTGAGAAGGATAGTTGTAGTTTCCAGGACCTATTATATGCTATGGAGGGGCCCAGGCCCTCTTGGTTGTCGACTTGAAAGCTGCAGATGGATGAGGCTATTGAGTCGACATATTCTTCATTATACGCTCACGGGCTTTGTCCTACAACTCATGAGGGTGCCAACTGACCATTTCCGGACTTTAGTTATTTCGAGATTGCTTCCTTTAGCTTTATTTTTTGGCTTCAAATCGAGTTTGTTTGCTGTTGAAGGGAGCTTTCTCAATATCTATTTGTTTCAAATTTTATATATTTCTCTTCGCTCTCATAGCCACCTGTCCAATATCGTTTCTCTCAATTTCATAAAAAGGCAGATACGTGCTTTCCTCAGTGCTATTCTTCTGCTGGTAAGTTGAGTTAAACGGAGCAGCTTTGTGTTCGGACTGACTCTTTTTCCTTAGGACTTGGTAATTTCCTGGCCCGGGAGTGTTATTCTTGTCTTTGTTCCAACGTTCAGCATGTGAAAAATTACCCGCTTTAGAATTACATCTTTCCTTTAAAGTATAAAATTTATTCTTGGTTCTCTAGATGTCTGCCAAGCACTGCTTTCTGACCTCCTCCTTGTTCTTCAGGTATAAATTTTCAGGCTGGTCCACCTTGATTTTCGTCCTGTTGAACAGCTTTTACCTGGTGTGCTTGAGCTTCTCTTTGTATTCCTTCTTTTGCTCTGTTAATGAGTAAGCTCCTGGCCCTGGCACTCCAGCATCTTCCTAATTTTCGGATCTAGTGGGAAACAAAGTCGATCCGAAACAATCATAACCGTTGTGAAAGGACTTACTTCCTTCCTTGTGAGGATCGTAGGAGCCTGGACCAGGATACCTGTCTTTAAGCTTCCTTTCCTCAATTACTTTTACTTTGAATGGCATTTTGGTTTTGTATATAGCTTCGTCCATGCAGGACCTCAGCCCTTGATAGGCAAAAGATGAAGATAAAGCTGAACTGCTCTTTCTGGGTCCTTTTTATACTTCATACGAGCCTGGCCCTGGATTCCTGTTTTTTTTGTTATTGAAGCGTTTGCCTTTATTCTTGGACCAGTCGACCGCATAGGAAGTCCTTCTTTTGCACAAATCGGTGGCACTTTCTATGTTGTAACTGCCTGGCCCTTCATTTTTTTTAGTTATTGAGTTATCGATGAAGACTGAGTGCATTACTTCCGTGTTTTTGGGATTGGAAAGGACAATTCTTACCAAGGAACGATTGGTTCCAATTGAATCGATTCTTCGCTGGTTGTTGGCAAATTGTAGCATATTCATTTTCTCCTTGGCTTTGCTGATAGCTTCAATGTAGGCCTCTTTCTGGGAGTAGACCGGTTCGTCTGTCGAAGAGTACCTCGCATGCTCCTCTGTTACCAGACTAACCCTCATTTTTTGGCTCCCGGCATTGTTTGATCGATGTGGCTCAGTTTTGAAGCGCTCCACTTTTGAGTTGAAACTGCTAGACATATGTATTGACTTATCTCTTCTTTGGAGATCTTTCTGATAGACCGGATCATAAGATCCCGGTCCAGTGTTTGTTTGTGCAACATCAAAGGAGGAGGTTTTGAGAGTTGAGCTGTGAAAAGGAGCAGATGCCTCGATCTGAGCCCTATCTATTAAATGATAGTCTCCGGGTCCGGGGGAAGACTAGGCGTGCATTGCAGTTGTTGATTTTTTTGCTTTCCCAAAAACAAAGGCCATAATCGTTAATGGAACTCGCAATAAAAGAGATTATAAAATGTCTCGCTGTCTCTGTCGTCTGCTGATAGGTTCAATACTGATAATGCTTAATCAATAGATTTTTATGTCAATAACAGGCATCAAAAATGAATCGGTCTTCACCTTTGGTGTATCTCCTCTCCTTTATCTACTCAGGAGTAGGCTTCTCGCCTAAAAAGCTGCATAATAGAAATATTCCGAATACCAGTGTGAAATGTTTGTAGCTTTGCATCTTAAGCTCTTTGGCAGATATGAGGTTTTATGCGAATTGAAAGGAAGGTCTGATGCCCCACCAGCAGAGCCCAGCTGTCAAAGCGCAATTGAAAAGTAAACAGTAAGGGACGTGGTAGTATTGTAGTGCATAATTGGTGAAGACCAAAGTCAGCGCAGTCTGGAAAACCACTTGAGCTGCAGCTATTTTTTTGCTTTTCTCCATCTTGAATCCAGCCTTATTGTAGTCGTCATAGTAGATCCACCTGATCCCATAGAAATGTTGATGCTGCCAAGCCATCATGTACAGAAACATGGCGAAAGGCTCCACCATACAGTAGTGCCTTCCCGATGCTATCCAACCTAAGTATACAGGCAAACTGCCCACGACGGAACCCACGAACGTGTTCCACTATGACTGTCTTTTCATGCGGGTGTAGATAAAGAGGTAGCTTGCCCAGATGGAAGCACCGACTGCTGCTGTCAAAGGACTGTATGCGTAGAGCCCAGCCATGCCTGCCAAGCCAAGGAAGATGCCATTGGCAAGTGCGTACTTGGGGTTCATTCCGAGAACGAGTGGCCTCTGGCATGTTCTTTTCATCTGTTTGTCATACTAGACTTCGATGTATTGGTTGAGTGCCTGCGTGGACATGGAGAGTGCAGTCGATGACAGGAAAAGTGGCAAAGCGGCTACTGTGGTAGGGTAGAGTGCAAAGCTGGCGGTAGTGACAAGTCCATTAAGCACTGACAATTTGAATTTGGTGAGCTCAAGGTACTGTTTGATATGTTTGGCGAGTGCGGGAGCGAGCATAGGCATAATGTTATTATTACTATTGTAGAAATAACTGTGGCCTATATCTAACCAAGATTCCTGCAATTGACTGTGTATTTTGTGAATGATTTTTTTTTTTGCGATTTGTATTGAATCAACTCAGTTGTATTAAATAAGTGATGCTGACTCGTAACCTTAGACCTTTGTTGGCTGCCTCCCTCAAACCGAGGCAGTTCATCGGACACATCAAAAACATGAACGAAGAAAACATCAGAGTCGAAGCGCAGGCCGTCCAAGATCAAGTCAACCTTATCCAAAAAAATAGCAGAGTCTATAAGCCCACCTACACCATCGAGTTCAATAGAGAAGGTGAGGTCCTCATCTACTCCGGTAATCCCATCAAAGACTCCACCGTCTACTTCAAATACCCCAACATTTTCTGTACTTGATTCTCCACTCAGATGAGTCCTTCATTCCCCTAGCCTTCCTCAACTACGTTCTCAACCCTCTCGACCTCGTATGGTACTGGAACTCATTCTTCCTTTATTTTACTCCCTTCGTCATGTGCTCTCGCATCTGGTACTGGAGAGATTTCGTCTACTATCCCAATAAACTATTCCTTCTCAGAGGAGGTAGAGTCCTCAAGGTTGAGTCGCAAACTCTCGGTAACAACAGGTAAAGCTACTCTAAAACGCAGACACATTTACTGGATTGAGACCCAAATGTTGAGACCCCTCACTGCCGATAGAATGAGATTTGACGACAGAGATGAAGCCGATTTCCTCAACGAAGAGGGTCAACTTCGCCACGATTTATCAGTTGAAGCTGAATAATTCAAACTTCTGGGTGTCAACTTGAACGTACAATTTTATTGATCAAGGACTAACAACTGCACTTCAAGAAATCTGGAATTGTCCACCACCCTTAGTTGTTTGAGGCTACCATGAAAGGCTACAACATTGATACCACCGATTTCTCGATCAACACAGCCGATAACATCAGATACAGATAAGGTAACTACGACCAGTGATCTGCCCATATACAAAGCTAGCCCTCACATATCATGACTATCAAGATAACAATATTAAAATTATTAAAAAAGCCAAGAGGAATGAACTTCAGCTCTGCTCCTCAATACTCTCTTTCTGGATCCTTCAAGAGAGGTATGAAATGTGATATTCTAGGGATTGATCAAATGCCACCTAAAGATTAGACGAGCCCTGGACCGATATACAATACCAGGACCAGTCTAGATGGACATACTTACAGCATCGGCAAATCAGAAAGAGCCAAACTACAAGGAGAAGTCACCCCCGCGCCTACTTAATACACAAATCGACCTCAATTCTCCTAACCGCAGGTCACCATCCCGAAAGCAAACAGAAACACCTAGTACGATAACCAAGTGCCAGCTCCCGGTTGGTATCAACCTAACCACAATCTCATCAAAAACAAATCGCAAACATTCACAATGGGCACCAAATACACCAGCTGTCTCGAGGACAATCTTCACAACCCTGGCCCAGGAGATTACGAAACTCCTAGAGATATGGATGTGCTCAAGAAAAGCAAAAGTGTGACGGCTTCTAAGTTTGGCAGTGCTAGGAGGTTTAAAGATAAAGGAATGAGTGGCCCTGGCATCGGAAAGTACAATATCAACCACGATGACCCCTTTCTCAGGAAGAAAGTGACCATAGGAAAAGCTGCTCCAAAGCAGAACACTGAAGCTCTTCCAGGACGTACTTATTTTCTTACTCTAGCCTCCGACTACCATATAAAATCAGCTTTCGAGCACAGTGTTGAGCACCAGCCTGGAAGATCTTTGTCTATTCGGTTCAAGAGCCCTTTCGAAATTAAGGACACGACCACATTCGCATTTGGAAAATATTTCGAAAATCCTGAAAATGCCTTGATCAACCGCAGAAGCAGCCAGAAATACAGTATCGGAAAAGAGGAAAGAAAACTGTTCATAGATAAAAATTTGCCAGGACCTACAGACGTATCTCAATGTGTTAACATAGTACATCAACGACGATGCTAAGCTGAGAAACAGCACAACTACTGTCATCCCCAAAGCCAAAAGAAGGGAATACAATGATATCATCGACAATCCTGGACCTGGTTCATACGACAACAAAAATACAGTTGTCAAAGGAGGCTACACCATCGGAAAATCAAAATCTATGGCCAACCTGACCGACACACCAGGAGCAGGGCGATACAATTTGGAAGCATTAGCAAAGGAGGCCAAAGGTAGCACTATTGGCAAGGGAAAAAGAACCAGCTTTGCCTCGACTAATTTTGCAGGTGTCGGGGATTATGACTTGTTAGGAAAATAGTAAAAACGAAGAAGTGGAGGCTTCAGCCGAGCAGATAGATTTGGTAGATCAGCAGGTAATCAGCCCGGTCCTGGAGATTATCACATTCACAACATAATCGGCTACAAACATAAAGCTGCCAAATGATCATTCTATTTTTGTTTGTTTCCCAGCTGCTTTGTACTCTTTCTGAACAGTTTCGTTTCAGGTTATCCTTGAGATCATTTCCTACCAGCTTCAAGAGCAACCCCCTTCAAACGCTCTGATTTTTCAGGCAAAAAACACACAGTTTTTTTCCGCAGATTTTATTTGGCCAACAAAGGTACACACTCACATCATATGCATTATTATAGTCATGCGAAAACGAATCAGCCGCGATAAAGACTTTCGCTTTTCCAAAGAAAAACCCTGCCAATCGTGTCTGACTCCATCTAAACCCTCTCTCAATGTTCCTTTGGCCAACCTCCGCAAAAAATATTATTACCCACAAGTCTAGACCTACCACTATCGGGCCGCAAACAACCTTCTCTATGGTATCTTCTAAACTTATTGTAGATCCATACTCCCTCGAAAATGTTGAATTAGCTGAGATGCGTAAACAGATGGATGATAGATAAGCACTAAAATAGTACTATATTTTTGCTGAGACAGCTATGACCATCAAGGGGGTCATCACTCACAGAGTAGAGAAAGATTTTTATGGTTGGGTTGACTTCCAACCTGAGCACTTCATGGCCACCAATACCTACTACCTAAGGAGAAAACAGCTGGTGCAGTCAGGTCGCAAAATGTAGAAATACCTCAAAAGCACCTCTGACCTCCAAAGCACAGGTTCAGGAGACGACAAGCATGTCAGATAGTACATTCGCTAAAGAATCAAGAAGTAACTTGATCAGCAGAGACTGGTTCTTCCTAATGAAACAAATTCGATGATCGATATACAGAAATTGACGAAAAACATTTCTATGATGGTTGAAAAAATAGCAGATTTAAGCACCATCCGCCCTATCAACTATAAGAAAAAACAAAAACAAGCACTGGCTTTTCAGTTCAGCAACTGCAAATAAATCTCAGCTATCCAGCTTACAGAATAGGCACAGAAATGTGTCCAAATGGATGCATATCAAGAGCTATATGGTCTGTAAACAATCAAGCCCAAGCAAAATAGGCAAAGCAGAGCCAAAAAAGTACACAAGCTAGGTATCCGGTCCATTGACCGTCTGGGAAGTGAAGAGATGCGCTTACCACCTGCTACCCCCAGTCCTCACATGATTCATAAATTTGATTATGCATAGGACTAGACCCCAAGCAAGAGGATCCGAGGCAGCAAGATAGCCCCTCTTTCACCTTGCAGCAATTCCACATCTTCTCTGCGTTCCTCAATAAGTAGCAAAAAGAAGAAAAGTCGCAACAAGAGTCGGTCGACTAGGATGCGCATCTGAGTAATAATTTTTATTTTTCCTGATGTTTTCAAGTATTTAAGTTATTTTGGCATGACTATCATAGAATGGAGCTTAACTGTTGTTGTTGAAAAGCTGTTTTATTTCCCTCAATTACCATTAATAATATTCATGCAACTCGTCAGCAGGTGTCAATAGTTTAGAAAACTCTTAGCCAGTTAGTGCCTCATGGTGCCCGGGTGCTACAACGGACTAGTCGCTAGAATGGCTGCTCAGAAAGGATTCAAAGCTCTTTACATCTCAGGTGGAGCCCTTACCGCATCCTCAGGTGTTCCCGACATTGGCCTCAGAACTCTCTCAGAGTTTTGCACAGTCATCAAGGATGTCAGTACTTTCTCTAACTTGCCCGTCATCGTAGATGCTGACACTGGCTTCGGAGAAGGTGAAATGTGTGCGAGAACTGTTAGTGACTTTTTCTACTCAGGCGCTGCAGGACTGCACATAGAAGATCAAGTATTCCCCAAAAGATGCGGCCATCTCGGAGGAAAGGATCTGATTCCTACTGCTCAGATGGTTGACAAACTGAAAATCGCAAAGTCCACCTCCCAGAAAGTCTCAAACGGAGAGTTCGTCATTTGCGCCAGAACTGATGCCAAAGGAGTCATCGGACTTGATGAATGCATCAGCAGATCCAAAGCTTACATCGATGCTGGAGCTGACATGATCTTCCCCGAAGGTCTCGACACAGTAGAGGAATTCAAGGTTGTGGCTGAGGCCCTGAGAAAGCACAAAAAAGATATCTTCCTGCTTGCCAACATGACCGAGTTCGGCAAGACTCCCTACATTGACATCAAAACCTTCAAGGACTTTGGCTACAATTGCGTCATTTACCCAGTTTCAACTCTCAGAGTGGCCATGAAAGCATGCGAAGATTTCTTTGATGACTTGCTGAAAAACGGCACCCAAGAAGGATTCGCTCCTCGCATGCAGACCAGAAAGGAGCTGTACGAATTGTTGAGGTACACTCCTGGAAAAGAATGGCACTACCCCTAAAACGACAAAAAATGATCATGATTAGCCAAACTCATATTAATCATAAAATCATTTATCCTCCTTCTTCTCAAATAAATACTGCTCTACTAGCTCCTCTTTCAACTTTTGGTTTTCTTGCCTGACTGTCAGCTTAAAATTGGCTGCCACGGCTTTGTGTGAAGAGCTAAATCTCTAGTCAACTCTGGTGTAACTGCTGCATTCAATAGCTGGACAACGGTTGATTTTACGGTAGGTGTAGCAAGGTTAGAAGTAGAAAATACGGTCACACCAGGCTGGAGGTTTAGATTTGTCGTAGCCCCCCTTCTTACCTGAGTAACAATAGGTTGGCATGAATTTTATTGGACCCTATTTGTAGTTGAAATAGGGACTTTTCTTCAATGTGTGCAGTTCGTCATACTAAAGTGCCTCCTTGACTAAATTACTATCTTCTCGATAGTTCCCCTCAGCCACATATATTTCCTCAATAGTATTCTTATACTTGAAGTGCTTTTAAATCTAGTGTGATAGTCTCAGATTGAAATTTCCTGCCAAAAAGACTGCTTGGGCCCGTCTGAGCAGCTGAGAAGAGTAGGTCTCCTTCATCAGACACTCATGCAGTTGGTTGAACTCGTCTAAGCGAAGCAGTTGACTGTTGAATCCTCCTTGGAAGCGAGCGTTGATGAAGCAGAGCACAGAATCGTTTGCTTCGATAAATAAAGCTAGGGCACCGTTTGATTTGAGTGGGATTTCTAC
>Ga0100402_1004570_pt1 | contig 14553 bp, 8 predicted proteins | sample CryGeyme20150102_FD_80419 | JGI IMG/M metagenome (GOLD analysis project Ga0100402, IMG submission 80419) | Groundwater microbial communities from Crystal Geyser aquifers in Utah, USA - Crystal Geyser metaG 2015-0102 | ecosystem: Environmental > Aquatic > Deep subsurface > Groundwater | place...
AAATACGATGTAACATTAAACTATTCATTCTGGATATAAGCATTAAATATATCCCGTGATTTTTCAACATCCCGGAATTGGTGATTCGAAAAGCGTCAAACAAGCCCGGGATATGGATATCCCAGAATTTTGGAAACACAGCCCCGGGATAAATCCATATCCCGGGAATGGTGGTAACACATACTAGTATGCGTCAAATATTCTACAGTAGTCTACTACCAGTATGAGACTAGCTAGCTAGTACAGTAATCTACTAGTACCACTCGCTACTAGTACTGTAGTAGACTACTGTTACTACGTACCAGCTAGTAGCTAGCTAGAGTATTCTTCCGTCAAAATATTGAAAAATATTCACCACCATCACTCAACAAGAGCTTTACACATACAAGGAGGCTTCTTTAATCTATTAGACTTATTAATGAACTGTCCTTCCAACTTCTAACAAGCGAGACTTTAAAGGATATAAGAAGACACCAGAGCTGAACACAACCGACCAGCAAGATCCTGAATTCCTTTGTTGCCCTCCCGAGGCCAGAGCAATCATAGGATGCACCAGCAAGAAAGCGATCCCATAGTTGTTCCTCCTACTAGTCGTCCCATGAGGCCTCAATATCACTTCTTTTATGGCTCCACCGCTGACGAAAAAGAAGACGAGAGTCGAACAAGTACGATGGATCACAGATTGAGTCAAAACGAACATGAATCACTTATTGGTGAGTCTCTAGTTCCCACAGATAATGAGGAAGAGGCACCACATATCACCGACTACGATTTACAGCATGTGTTGATTTCCAATGGTAATGGTATGCGGCATGTTGTAGGCGGTGGTACTTCGAGCGGTTCAAACGGGAAGGTACCTCATCTGAATGGAGCACATAGGGAGAACGGAAATGGCGGTCCTTCCATCAACAAATCCTCCTCGGGCGAAAATTCAAAGCCGAGCCATTCCGCCGCTCATGTTGTAGGACTGGTGGGATGCACAATCGTTTGTGTGGTCGTTTTGGCGGTAACGCTCTTTCCAAATTGGTCGAAAGCGACGGCTGGATCGATAGGAATGCCTGCTGAATCATTTGTCGTCAACTTTAAAACCGTGGATCGATCCAAATCCAGTGATCCCGTCAAGCTCTTTCTCAGAACTGACCTTTTCCATCAAGAGCTACTGTACAAAGGCAACGACCCCATCCGCGTATTTCAATTTCCCTTTCCCACGGGAGCTTTTTGGACCAATCTAGTCTTGACATCCAGCAATGGTCATGGTCCTTCGGATCCAGTCGCAGTTTATCCCTACGCTTACAAATGGACAGACACGTCCATGGTCGCTTCTTATCCTGCGTTGCATCGAGAAGAGGATTCAAAGGCTATTCATGATTACTTTGTACCAGACTTAACCTTTGAATCCAACGAGCACGCTCAGCAACGATATGTGACCAGTTTTGGTCCTCTCAGTGTCACATTACAATTTCGAACAACAAGCAGTAGCAGCACCGGAAAGGCCTCTTCTTTGGAGAAGGGAAGTTGGCAATCCTTCCTGGTGCAAGGAAGTCCGTACATAACCTTGGAGTACAATTATGTGTCACCCCGAATAAAGGCGTTGTCGACGTTTAACGATGTCATGTGTCCAGAAGAAGTGGGAATGAAAGACGTCGATTTTGATGATAACTTTTCAGACGACGATGACGATAATGGGACTTCTCGGAGAATGAGAAGTCGAAGACGGCTTTTGGGGGTCTGTGGCGTGACAGAAGACAGTGGTGGCAGCGGGTTGACAGCACTTAGAGGTGTACAATTTGTTTTGCAAACGCAAGAAGGGGTGAACTGGATCATGTTTTCTTCTGAGCCCATGACATTTGTTTTCGACCCCAAGATAAGAAAAGGTGTCGTATCGAGCAAGCCTTTTAAAGGAACTCTACGATTGGCCGTGATACCGCCGTCCAGTAAAGTGGAGAGTTCGGATAGTGGGAAGGCAAAAATATCATCTTCGACAGGTTTCCGAAGACTCGTTTACCATGCTTCGGTTTACCCCGTCGATGCGACGGTAGACTATGTTTTTCGGGATCCTACTGCAGTGACAACGACTAAAGTTGGAAAGAATGCGCTTTCAGGCATCCTTGGGAGTGCAATTTTAACAGAAGGGGCCAAAAACAGGCTTACACCAAAGAAGGCGAGAAGAGTTGCGGAGATTCGTTTCCATTTTACAACGAGAACGACCAGTAGCGCTGTGGCAACCGCCAATGTAGATACAGGAAAGACCACTGGTTTACTGATGCTATCACTACCCCATCACGTATTTTCTTTCACAAAGAGCCACATACTGGACGCGAAGCACTTTGATCTTGTCTACCAGTGCATTAAGGGTGCAATGACGCCTGTAGTTGGATCACTCTGGAGTTACGAAGAGGAACTTTTATCGCTAGGGTTTGAGCCAAGTACTGAAGATGCCTCTGAATCCTTAAAATTAATTTTATCAAACAAGAACGTGCGAAAGCTCATGGTGGATAACCTTGAAATTGACGAGAAAATTGCACCACCCGCAATCGATGAGAATATCTATGGTTTTGGGAAGCAAGCTGCTCGACTCGCGCAGCTTGCCCATATCGCCGATGAGATCCTTGGCCCTGATCATCCAACAACGCTGGCAGCCAATACTAACGCAACACACACCAACGATATCTCACATCTAGGCTCCAGTAGAAGAGTTGGCGATCGGCTCATAGCATTGCGGCAAAATTCGATGGACAAGCTATCAAGGCATTTGGAGCTGCTCTTCACTGATCAGCTCGATGATTCGTTGGTTTACGATGCTAGCCTCGGAGGTCTAGTAAGCTCTAATGGACTATCTGACTTCAATGCTGACTTCGGCAATGGCAGGTACAATGATCATCACTTCCACTATGGCTACCTATTGTATGCTTCGGCAATTTTGGGCAAGCTGAATTCAACATTTGTGCTACAGCACGGGGACAGAGTGGATGCACTTATGCATGATGTGGCTTATAACGCAAAGATTAAAGATGGTAGCTTCTTTCCGCTAGCAAGGCATATGTCATGGTTCGATGGCCATTCATTTGCTTCCGGTTTGTTTCCTTTCAGCAATGGGAAATCACAGGAAAGTTCCAGCGAAGCCGTCAATTGCTACTATGGCGCTTACTTATGGTCGCTTGTCCGTTCCGGCTCGGCCTATCAACCAAATGGCGATACCTCACCTTCGACTGATTTTGCGCGCTTGCTACTTGCTATGGAAGTTCGAGGAGCAAAAACATATTGGCATATGATGCCTCCGCTGGCATCTTCACCGGGCACTCAAAACTCGACAATCGATGCCCATCCAGAATTAACCGTTTACAGTCCCAACTTTGCTAAGAATTTCATGGTTGGCAACCTAGGTATGCTCGACGCAATTTGCTCTACTTGGTTTGGAACAGAAAATCTGTATGTACATATGATTAACTTTCTCCCAGTGACGGCTATCACGAGGTACCTGTTCAATTCAGAGTACGTCAAAAATGAGTATGCCAATGTGATTAGTAACTATCTAGACGTGGAGATGGCCTGGCGGGGATATGTTGTAAGTGACCACGCTCTGGTGGCTCCCATGAAGGCTTGGGAGGAAGCGCTTGAGTTAAAGAGCACCGAGCTTGACGCTGGCCTGAGCAAGAGTCAGGTTTTGTATTTTATTTTGACATCACCGAAAGGTTTTGACGTGTCGGTATTGGCTACCGTCACATCAAGTTCCCATGGCGATGAGAGTATCCCAGGAGATAATAATGATTTCAACAATGGCCACTTGGACGCCACAGCCCAGAGTGGGGGTGCGAGCAGTGCCGAAGAAGACGCTAGCTGTTCAAATCACCCTGCTTGTGCGGCCACAGGAATGGGTGGTCTTTGTTGTCCAACAGCTGCCGGTAGTGATCTCTTTTGCTGCCACGTATAAGTAAATAACTGTATTGCTATGTCTAAATCAATGTATACTATTTATGCTATCTCCTTTTATAATCGATCTTGCTTCAAAATCTCCTCTATTCTATTGTTTCGTTTCCAAACGAAATGACGCTGCCATCTACCGCATAGATGGTGCGACCTTTCGGCGCACCAATACCTTCGCGACAATTGGCAACAATATCTTCAGCCGAAAAGCGACACATGACAGCCGACGATGGACTGTGAAGAGTCACGGTCGGATAAAGCTCCTCAGCCGCTGGCACTAAAAGTGGCAAGGTAGCTCCGCCGTCTGGATTGTATCCAAGGGACCCATTCATTAACCCTATTTGCATCTGTGCGTCTGGCACCAACCTCGACGCGCCAACCGTCGTTGGCAACGTTGAGACTGGGGGTGTAACAATATGTCCATTTACTGAAGTAAAGAGGATAGAGCTTGGTGAGACACTCCAAATGGTTCTTTCGTACACATTTGTTATCGCAGTACCTCGATACTTACCGTTGAATGTCACCTGTGCTGTAATCATGATGCCATCCCAGTGTTCGATTGCACTTGAATCGTCCAGATTGACTAGGACACCAACGGTGGAACTCTCACCATAGGAACTCAACGAAGGATTTCTGGGCGAACACCACTGGCCAGCAGTTAAGATCTGCCCTGTGGTGCACATTCCAACCGAACCCGACCATGCTCCTACCAGAGTATTGGAAGGCATTTCTTCCGTAGACAAGCCAATCGAAAGAGTTACCATAGAGGTTTGTGGATACGCATTGTTCCCCATAGGACTCGGCATAATTGTCATTTCAAAGTATACGAAACAATTTCGTAAAATGGGCACCATGCTCCGTGTGCTGCAATACAACATGTTGCCCACTTTGGTGGCAAGATGTTGACCACACGTCAATTCAATACCGTTGCCCGCATCTTTGGCATCAAAAACGGCCAGGCGCTTTCCTTCGCTCAGAGCTTTGGCCATTTCTCGTGTTCGTTCGTTTTCACTGGCGAGTGCATCGTGGACTCGAATCTTATCGCGAGCCAAAAAGACAACATCGTCCGCAAACCGAGTGCTTCGCGCCAAGACGGTTGTTCGAGACGCAGGCGTGGGAGGAAAGGACTGCGGTGTGCACATAAAAGGACTATCCATAGGCGAGGAGCTTGTTGACGACGGAGCATCTCGCTTCTCTCCGCTGACTGATAGCTCGTTGTTGCGTGATTGTGTCCGGTCCGCTTGACCTGCAAACTCAATATTATCAAACGAAGCGTTGCTATTCACGCGAGTGTCACTACCACTGTCACTACAGCCACCGATGATTGGGGGCATGGCAATGGTTGCCACAAATGGTCGAAGTGACACATCGTAATGCATCATCCGCTGGACCCTACTCTTGGCGTGTCGCGACAATCCTCCATTTGTATCACTTAATTCACGGTACGAAATCACTTCCGCGGCAGAATTAATGGTACTCACTTTGCGCAAGAGCTTTTTCTGCATCAAAATATCTGCTGAAGAGCGTCGCTGCTGTCCGTGGTACAATTCTGACGAGGACGATCCTGTACGATTGGCCGAGAGACTTCCCACGCCACTTCGAGAAAGTCGATGGAGCGCCAGACTACTCGCACTTCCCACCCCCGTCGCGACACTCTGAATTCCACTTGCCAATACCTCACTCGTCTTTCCCATGGCATTGACTTGCAGGGAAATAACGGCATCGAGCACGGCAAATGGATTGAAATTGGTAATCCCATCCCATACAGCCAAAATGGCATGACTCAATGCTGAAATGAGAGATTTCATATTGTGCACCGAGATGCGTAAAGTACACGAGATTGTTTCCAAGTAAACATCGATAGAACACGATGCCAAATCAAAGAGGACCGATAGAGGGACATTGTGCAACACTGAATCTATTAAATCGTGAATAAAAGCAAAATCCTTGTGCCGCCGATGCCGATGGTAGGGACGATATCGGGGATGGTACCTTCGAATCTCTTGCTGCTGCAGATGACGAGGAGATACATGGCCTCCGCTATTTCCTGGAGGTTCCCGATGCGTTTCAGGATTTTCTTCCAACGGTTGTTGGACTTGTTGTTGTTGCTGTTGTTGTGGATGTTGTTGATGTAGTGAATGGTTGGCATCTTTGAGTTGTCGAATTTCCAGTGCGGCGGAATAAGCTTCCACACAATAACTACGAATCGATCTCGGATGTGCAAAGACAGCCGATGCCAATCGTTCTTGCGCCCATTTTCGTTTCCGTTCTTGCAGCACTTCTTCAAACTCCAAATCGTCGTCTTCGCGTAAATCTTCAACGAAACGAGAAATGAATCGCTGTTGCCCTTGCTGTTGTTGTTGCTGCTGCGTTTTGATGGGAGGGTTCGCCCTCAAATCGAAGTGGGGCGTGGCACCCGGTGATATCGCCATCAGTGCCGGAGTTTCAGGAGTGTCCAGTTCTTCTATATCTTCACCCACGGCCCATGAATCGGTTTCATCCGCGTTCAGATTGCTGGTTGAATAGGGATAGAAAGAAGAATTGGTCGTTGATGGTACAGCTGCTGCCGAGAGGATCCCCGTGGCGTCCGACAAAGTCAAAAAGGAAGCAATATTTCGGACAATCGCGGCTCCTCCGTCATCCATGCTCATGGCAGGAGAGGATGGCGGGGCTGCACGAGAAGATGACGGAGATCGACTGCTGTTGTCATGATGATAATAGTGATCTGCCATCTTTATTTGGCTGTGGATTGTTTAGATTGTAAGACCAATCGATTGATGAAAAGGATTGTACTACCAGATGTTGTTGCTGCTCTGTTCTGTGAAAGAAATAGAAAATATCGCTGCCGTTCTCTTTCCCGAACGCTTTCGTCCTCTCGGATTCCTGCAAGAAAGGACAACCAGAAAGGAACGGTGTCAAGAAACAGGATTGTCACAGGATCAGAATGGCCTGGACTTGGCTTTCTGTAATTGATTTCCTTGTATACATTCAATGGGATTAGTGAGATGCATGCATGACCAGTAAGTGTGTTCCCTTGCTGGTTGTTTTGTTTTGAAGCTTTTTTGCGTTGTGATGAAAGAAGTCGTGGCAATCGATGATGCTTCGTTTTGCATTGAAATCTGTTTTGATTGGCTGGTCCAGTCGAGTCCAATTTGAACAAGGAGCGCACACTTGCTTCAAAAACTATCTCCAACTCTACCTTGGAATGTCTTACTAGAGCCAAAACTAAAAATCGCATCGTGTAAGAGATGGAAGATGGACGACGGACGATGATTTTTCACTTTCTGGCTACAGAGTACAGTACTCCAATAGAGTGCAGTACAACATAGAAAACTACAAGTGAGGAGCCTTCCAGCCAAGATGACCACCGACGGTGTTACTGCCGTTGCTTCTGCTGCTGCTGCTACTACTACTACTACTGCTACTCAAAATACAAATGAGGCCCCTATCATTCGACGAAGACAAATGCCGAGTCGTCGTCGTAGGGATGGTTTGATTCAATTTGCAGGCGACAATACATCACAAAATGGAGAAGACGGAATCATTGCCACAATTTTTCAGGTGCTTCCCAAGCAATCGCAGCGTTATTGCGTAGATGTAGGTGCCTGGGACGGCAAACACTTGTCCAATACCTATTCCTTGTTGGTACCGGAAATTAGCAGACCTGCCGCTAATACTACCACTACCACTGCCACTGCCACTGGCACTACGTGGAAGGGAATTTTAATTGAAGCCGATCCCAACAAATTTGCGGAATTGCATGCTCTGCATAAACTACGAGGCGTCAGTTGCATTCAAGCAGAAGTTGTCACTACACCAGGATCTCCCAATGAATTGTATGCCATGCTAAAAAGCCATGCACCCGAGCTCCCCTCTGACTTTGATTTCTTGTGCATCGACATTGATGGATCGGACTACTGGGTCCTGCATGGAATGTTGACGCACAAATATCGCCCAAAATTGATTTGCATTGAATTCAATCCCACCATGCCCGATGATTTGATTTATATTCCCGCAAAAACAGACAATATCCGACACGGTGCTTCTTTGGCGGCTTTGGTGGAACTCGTCGAGCCGTGGAACTACGTCCTTATCGAGACAACTCTCTTCAATGCCTTTTTTGTTCCGCGCGACCTCTACGAAGCTTATTTCAAAGAACTAGTACCAGATACTTCTATAGAAGCACTGCACGAGATATCCATGGGGACTTCATTGTATCAACTCTACGATGGAACATTAAAAGTGTGGGGTTGCAAAAAACTGCTGTGGCATCGACAAGCAATCGATGAAAAGAAAATTCAAATGTTGCCTCCTGAAAAGCGACACTTTCCATTCGCCCCTTCCTCTGACTTTGACATGAAGAGTGCCGTGGACATGAGTGCCATATGTCAGTCTTGTAATAGTTCCCACGATGATGAGGCATCTGCTAGCAGGCGCAAGTGCGCCGATGCCTTACTAGATCAATTGCAAGCTGATGGGTTTGCGTTTGTGAGAGGGACAGGCATGTCCCAAGACCTTTGTCAGGAGGCACTCCAACACACAAAAGCGTTTTTAAGCGAAGCAGAAGAATCGGTTCGACGTTCCTGTTTGGCCAAGGACCGGGCGCGGCGTGGATATAGCCCGATGTGCACCGAGAATTTTGCTTCTCTTATTGGAGAGCAAGGCCCGAACGATCTTGTGCGAAAGTTTCGCATGGGTCCAACAAGGACCCCGCGAAACACTTCACCAAGCGATGATAGTCAATTGTCTTCACTCTTGCAGCCAAATATTTGGCCTCGTCATGAGGTATGGGAGGACGCAGCATCATTTGAGAGGACTATCGAGTTATATTTTGAATCCTCATGTCGCACTGCCGACTTCATTGTGCGGGCAATATGCGATGCTGTTCAACGCAAGAACCCTAATATTAAAAATACCTTAGAGCCTTTGCACCAAGATGGTTCCACATCTCATACATCAATCTTAACGCTTCTAAGCTATTCGGTCGGTACCCGCCACAAAGGCAAGAACAAGTCCCCGCTGGTAGCGGCCCACACTGATGTGGGAGTCATTACAGTGCTCCTCTTTGATGGACCTGGTTGTGCGCAATTGCAAAGAAGTGATCGTCAAGGCGGATGGGTTGATGTCAAACTCCCCTCACTTGTTACGGATGACCCAATCTTTGTCGTCAATATTGGTGACTGTATGAGCGAGCTTACCGGTGCAATGCTTCCATCCACTCTCCATAGGGTAGTTGCCAAGACTAAACAAAAAGACCCTCGGCATTGTCTTGCCCTATTTGTCGGTCTGGATCCTGAAGCTTCTTTGACCATTCAAGGCGAGACCACCTCTTACGAAGAATGGAGAAAACGAAGGATCGCTACAGCACTAAATGTCTTGAATTCTAATAACAAGTAATTCATCCCAAAAACAAGAACCTTAAATTGCAAAAACTTGTTCTGCCCATTATCATCATCTACCGTAAAAAAGCTTTTTCATGCAGGTAATGCTAATTTTATGAGTCTTGCGACTTCAGTCATTTCGTCGTGTCGGTAAAAGCTCAGTTGGATCACTTGCCGTCGACTATATTCTTTCAGCCAAACGTTATAAAAAACAAGGCTTTGCTTTAACCGAAATGCCACCAGCTTTTGCCATTTCAACGTGTTTCGAGTTCAACGTCTTTCAAGTGTATAATATTTTTTCTTTCCCAAATGTGCCGTCTACGGATTGTCTCTCCTTTCTAAGAAATAAAGAACCTTTAAACATCAGATTTTGGACGATCCACCATGACTTCTTCCTCATCGTCGCTATCGGAAGACCCTCGATGAATCTCTGCACTCTGATACTTGTCAATGTCTTTGGGGTTTCGCATAATACTGTGAGCCATCACAATGATACCTGTGATTCCCATGAAAATTAAGAAGGGTCGAAAGCATTTCCATACCACCACAATAACCGTTACGACAAAGAGGACGTAGAATCGATGAGCAATAGACACCAAACTTCCAATATTCCGATCCATAACCATAACTTCATTCGAGATTAGATAATTGTGTCCCGCCCACATTGCCCAGACGCACAGTAAGGAAAATATCATACTAGGATGCATCAATGCTACCACCAGAGCTACTCCAAAGGCAACTTTGTGTTGTTGAATGTTTGTCGCGTAGAATCAAGTGAAAGGATAAGGATACGATGAAAAAAAGATAGCGAGCTTCCAACACAATCATGAAAAGGAACGTACCCAAGGCATAATTCGTCAAAAAGAAGGATAAATTCAGTTTGATGCGAGAAGTTAACTTTTCCGCTTCTCTGAGCTCCATCTTTTTGATGGGTGGCGTAAAGGCTTCGGCGCTCATACAAAAGTTATTACCACTAATTCCCAAAAACATGGGCAGTGGCCTCAGAGTTTCTACAGAAATATTGCTCCACATTCGAGAAGCTCTGAGTTGTTGGTCGTGTTGGCGGAAAAGAAAGGTGGGATGAGGGATGAGACACGACTGGGATAAAATAAAACAATCCAACTTGGAAGAATGAATCGCAATTGTAGCAAATCTTGCATTTTTGGAACATCACAATAAATAATACGAAAGACCGTTGTTATCGTACTCACAGAGAAGAAACCCAAATTCGTAGCGAGTCGATGGTATCAAGACCACCATGAGCCGAAAATGTTGACGCAGAGCTTGTACTACCTCCACCACCATCTTTACTGATGCTACTACCGGTGTATCCTTGGTTGGGATCGGGAGTTGGAGCAATGGGAATATTCCGTTGTGAAGCTGTCAGTGGCATTTTATCTGCTGTTGTTATTTTGGTGTAAAGAATTGAATATAACAGCGAATGTGATCAGAAGAAGATTGCACCTTGCCTTATTGCTTTTTAGGTAGTCTACCTGGTACTCGTATGTTTTTGTTTTGCTCAATTTCTTGGTCATTGCTAAACAAATGGTCGCACTAAGGCTCCTTTGTTGTTATCGACTTCTGAAACTTATTTCGAGCTATCTATGGACCTATGTCGATACATAGCTCGTCGTAGTGGGGCTGTAGTACTCTCCACTGAAAATTTGACTCTACTAGTACTAGCTAGACTGGTAGTAGAATAATAATAACACCAGCAGTAGACAAGCTAGAGTATGTATTTTGTTACCAGGTATGGTGAAGCGCTGATGAGGGTGTCTATCTACCATAATGTTGTTTGTACGTCATCTCGTCTCCCATAAATCAAGTGACGTTGTGGTTTGTGGTAGATAGATGAAGAAATTAATTCTTGATCAATTAGACTATTTCGTTTCATACTAAAAGAAAAACATCCGCGCAACTAACAAGGAACCATGAAAAACCTTTCATTCTCCCTTCCCTTGGCCTTCTGCTGCTACATTGCTCAAGACCATGCTGTGATCGTTTCTGCCTTGGCCCCGGTTGATTCTCGCCGTGCTTTTTTGAACCGTGCCGCATCGGCAGCGACCGGTACAACAATGGGATGGATCTTAGCTCAACAGACAGGAGGGTTTCATCCTGGTGGCTGTGCTTGCGGACAATGTGCTGGAGGCGCCACTATGATGACGCAGCAGCAACAACGACAACATTCAGCAGGGTGCAGCTGCGGCATGTGCAGTGGCGGCGCTAGCCATGTACCGGGATGCCAGTGTGGATCTTGTGTGGCATCTCAGCACAGTGCTGGTTGTACTTGCGGGTCCTGTTTGGCGGGTCACGATGCCGGATGCAGCTGTGGCGTGTGTTCCAGCGGTCATAACGTCGGATGCAATTGTGGGCTGTGCGGAGGAGCTGTGGCGAGTTTGGGATTTCGTCCTCCTAGTGCATATGCCTACGAGAAGCGAGTCGTTGGAGGCAGTAATCCATCGGCTACTACAGCTGCCTTTAACATTCAGAGCGAAAAGACCTACGACCGTTTGGAAAAAAGTGGCTACAAACTGGAATCTACCGAGAGCGAGAAGGCACGACTTATGGATAGTTTGAGTTCTTATTCTTATTCACCTACATCATCATCGACTGGAAATGGTGTTGGCAAAAAAGGAAAAGCAACGAAATAAACGTTGGTTTTACACGAGAGAAGTGGATGCCTGAGTGACATTCGTCTTCACAAAGTTCATTCTACTTATTGTACAACGGTATTTTCTTCAGATGGCGAAAGAGAGACTGAAATCTACCGCTTGTCTTGATTTAATGCTGAGAGATACTTGTACTATCTGCAGAGCTATCCAACACAATTCTGGACTTCACGTCCAATACAAGCAATTGAAGTACATAGATGCATACATATCATGATTATTCTTTAAGATCGTTTAGTCTATGTTACAGCAGTTTCTATCAGTTTTCGCTGCATGATTCACAGCGACATCCAAATTTACATTCAAAATGTATAGAGCACTGTAACCAACCATTTAGCTAAACAAGGCTTAGGCCTTGTCCTTGGCAGGCTCATATTCCGTTGGAAAGCTCCTCATGGTGGTCTTTCCAACCATGATTCGCAGTGTTTTCCGTGTTCGCTCCCAAATGTACTCTTGCACATATGGGACGCCGTATTTTTCGCAAAGAGCTTTCAAGCGAGGTGCCCCACGCTGGTATTGTAACATAGAAAGATCAGGCCACACATGATGTTCCACTTGATAGTTGAGAAATCCCTGAGCAAAGTCCACAGCATCAGAACCACACTGGTAGTTGGCTGATCCCACAATTTGACGGACGTAGAACGAGGAAGTCCTGGGTTTGACAGCATCATCAAAAGTATATAGATCTTCTCCTGCATGATTGGTGACAATAGTCAGAAAGGAATGGACATTTGTCATTAACTCAGCAGTAATCAAATTGAACAGTGCATTTTGATAAAAGACTGTTGATGGCAGTACTAAGAGTGGCAGGGGTAGTAAGACAAATCGAGCGAGGAAGAAAGGGGCAACCACTGCAGAGAAAAATCTGGCAGGCTGGATCATGTTTACAAGGAATCGCTCGCTCTCATTTTTGGGCCGAAATAAGGTACGGATCGTCAATGCCTGAGTTGTGTCAATATTTGCTGGAAGATCTTGCTGGCCAGACTCGGCCTTCCATTTTGCAATTTGTAGTTCTTTGAATGTGTTGGGAGCATAGTAGTACCACTTCCAAATAGGCATGAAGGCAAAAACTTTGGCATATTTCAACCACATGGGGAGAGAAGTATTTTCTCGGACAAATTCTAGATTACGCTGAACCAAATCAGGATCTTCCAACTCGTTTAATCGATAATGATGCAATCGATTGTGTTCCACATTCCAAGCTTCAGGCTGTATCCAATCCAACCAGTCTTTCATGCGCTGCTTAACGCTTCCAATAGCAAATTTGCGGCTGTGAAACTTATTCGCATTGGCGGGCCCGGCCAGTCGATTGTACCCTCCATGACAAGTGTGATGAGCAATCAAAGTCCAGCTCGCATACGTCCATGTCGAAAGGGCCGCCACAGTAAAAATGTTAGGCTTCATCCACATGGTGGCAATTCCTGCAAATGCAGCGAGGTTACGCCATTTGATAATCTTGCGCAGATGGTTTGTGTCGTCCGGTCCACCTTCTTTTAAGAGCTGTTTCCCGAGCTGAGTCACTTCCTTTCCAAAGCCGTCGTAGTCGAGTGTGGAAATCCACTCGTCTTCGATCGCAAGTTTTGACTTTGCAGTAACAGTTTTTGGGTTTTGGATTGTGTTTCTAGTTGATGTAAAGCCATCTGTATTCTCAACCACGTTGCTTAAGGGAACCGCAACGGCTTGAAGAGGTTGACGATGACTCACCCAAGGTGCTTTCCTCGCTATGCCGTCCGACGCCGATGGAGTCCACGCCATCGCATGGTGCGTACTCCCCGCAATTACAGCTGAAGAGCAGATAAAGGCGCTTGTAGTTTTCATGATCAGGTGGTATGGTTGGATGGAAAATGAAATGTTCTGTGAAAGGTGGCGGAGAGAAAACTTTTGATGGTGGCTGATGGAAAAACGTGAGTGATGATTGGAAAACGTGGCATGAAAAAATGACCACCTATTGTGAAGAAGTCATCAGCGGTAATAATAAGAGTACTGTACAGTGCGACAACTGCGTGCTCGGGTGGACACTATTGCATTGATTTATGGCAACGGCCAAAGGCATGCTACAAAAAGCAGGAACTCTTCCTCGAAACAGGCCGTGATGCTAAAATTGCAGCCCTCGCAACAGGCTCTTCCTCCACGCGCCGAGTCGCTCAAGGCAACGAGGTAGCGTCAATTCTGCAATGGAAGCAGTCGCCTTCATAGAGCGCCCAGCAAGCTGTCGCTAAGTATTGAGCGCGCTTTTGCGAGAGGGTTCGACGGGCAAGTTCCCCATGCTTCTGCACTCTGAACTCTGAACAATCCAGGGGGGTGCCAAGGCGATGTGCACAGCGCAAAAATTGATAATATGTTGGCGCTACTTGATAAGCTTGGTTGTTATGAAATGAGATTTAGACATGCTCAAAGCATTATCTTGCTTGTGGAGTGATGGTGCTCCATTTTCATCTACTGAATACGTTGACATTCTTGTGAGGATCCAGTGGGAGTCACAAAAGGCCTATAACCGGCAACCAAGACCTATATATCATGGCATGGATATATAGGAACAGTTGGCAGTTTAAACCAGGCGGCAGATCCAGTGGAGTGAG
>Ga0100402_1004571_pt1 | contig 14549 bp, 8 predicted proteins | sample CryGeyme20150102_FD_80419 | JGI IMG/M metagenome (GOLD analysis project Ga0100402, IMG submission 80419) | Groundwater microbial communities from Crystal Geyser aquifers in Utah, USA - Crystal Geyser metaG 2015-0102 | ecosystem: Environmental > Aquatic > Deep subsurface > Groundwater | place...
AGTAATATCTCAATGCAAGTTTTTTTATTTTTTTATAAAAAGTGCTATAATCCCTTTACCGTACAAGGCAAAGGTGAGGGTGGGGATGCAAAAAAAAGATGATGGGGTGATCACGCTTTTATGGCCGCCTCGCGAGCTGCATCCAAATAGCCGCACACACTGGGCGGCGAAAGCTAGGATTACAAAGCAGTACCGCGCTTATGCCGCAGCCGTCACAAGGCGATCCGGCGCGCGGGTGAGTGGCGGCGGGCTGATAGATGTATGGATCATCTTTTATCCTCCAAGTAAAGCGCGCCGAGATATGGATGGGATGCTTAGTAGCATCAAGGCTGGGCTGGATGGTATCGCGGATGGCTTGGGGGTGGATGATTGCCGCTTTAGGCTGCGCATTGATCTGGGGGATGTAAAAAAAGGCGGAGCAATCGAAATTAAGATTGTTGAACGGTAAGCAGCCAGCCGATCTTGGCTGCAAAATAAGGAGCAAAAAAAATGAATCGCGATCAATTGATTAGAGCTGTGGCGGCAGAAAACGAGATAACCATCATAATGGCAACAAAAATCGTGGATGATGTTTTATGCCATATCGGCGGCGCACTGGCGCTGGGCGGAGAGGTAAATTTGCGCGAGTTTGGTAAATTTTCTGTGGTGCACCGAAAAGCGCGCATCGGTCGTAATCCGGCAACTGGCGAGGCTGTACAAATCGCGGCCAGCAGAAAAGTGGTATTCAAGGCCGCGAAAGCGCTAAGGGATGCTTTGTAGGCATGAACTGCATCGGCTGCCGATTTTTTGTGATGCACGGATCGCCACGAGGTATGGGCGAGTGCTGGCGGCAGCCGATGTCCAGGGATGGGGCAGATACCCCGCCCAAAGATGCGCTTAAAGATGTGTGCCAAGAGTGGCAGATACTGGCTATGGCGCAGGTAAAAAGTAGATCATCCAGGCAATTTATCTGGAATGCTTATCTAAGCGTAAGGCTGGAGGGGTAGATGGATAAGGCCGCTGCTAATAAACCTAAAACAGGACGCAAGTCAAAACTCACCGACGAGCAGTGGCTGGAAATTGCTCGGCGCAGGCTGAGTGGAGAAAAAGTCAGGCCATTAGCTAAAGAATTCGGTGTATCAATCGCTCAAGTTTCCGAACAATGCAAATTTCGTTCGGAAACTATAGATGTTGTATCAAATCAAGTAATTGAAGCGCAAATTGCCCTAAAAACCCTCTCCATTCCCGAACGGAATGCTGTAAATCAGCACGTAGCGACTCTTTTGGCGCTTAGTGAGGAGCTTGGCTGTGCTGCTATCGCTGGCGCAAAAACCTCAAGAAGAATCCATGAGGCTGTGAATAGGCGCGCGGAAAAACTCAATGACTTTGATTTGCTTTCCGAGGATGAATTGAAAACTGTGGCGCAGGCCAGTACTGCATCTAATCTTGCAAGCAAACTGGCTGCTGACGTACTTAATATAGCAACAAGGCCTGGTGCAAGCATTCAACAAGCTGATCCTGAAGAACTTATTACGATGATCGAGCTGGTTGCGCCGGGAGTTCATGGCGCTGGGGCATGATGTGCTATCAGCGGCCAGAATAAACTAGGGCCGAGCGAGCGATGACCGCTGGAAGGAACGAAGCCGCACCTACCAAGGCATTGCTGATGCAATGGCCGCACAGTGGGGGCAAGCCCCTAATGTGTAGTTAAGCCGCCGCGCTTTTGGCGGTCGGCTTGAACGTAGGGTTGGACAACTTTTTTTCAACGGAGAACGGACATGGTAACGCTAACCAGCCTGATACGGCAAGCGCAGCAGTGTAATTTACTGGAAACGCTGGAGCTTGACCCGTATGAACGCGCCTATTTGTCTGCAAAACGTAACGGTGATAGCCAGTCAATGCGTGTGCTGGCGTTGGCGGTACATGCCATTCTGCCTACCGGAGTGCATAGTCAGTGCGGCATCGACAAGTTGGTGCGAAATGAATTTGGCGCAACGATAGGCGACTCCGCGATTAGGTGTGATTTACGGTGTAACAAGCACGAATTATTTGTTTATCGCCAACAGGTCAGAATAGTGCTGAACGAGATTCAGGATCGGCTGAAGGCGGTTATTTTAAAGGGTAACAAGTGAACATTTGTCCGCGCATTCCCCTTGCTAGGTGAGTTCCGAACCAGCCTTGCACCAGCAGGGGGGCAAAACCCCACGACCGCGAGAATCCCCTCGCTTTTAGGCATGGGGAGGTTTAGAGTGCGGTAGCTTGTATTTTCAAATGATTGGGCGTAGAAAATAGTACATATTAAAAAATACACGTACATTTTTTTAGCCAATTCTTGTGACCAATAATGAGCGGAGAAATTGCAATGATGACTGCGGCACAACTTATGCAATCAACTGGCTGTAATCATGCAACATCTGATAAATGGCTTTCCCCGTTGTCGGAGGCAATGCAGCGATACTACATTTTTACCTCCCGGCGCAAGGCAGCATTTCTGGCGCAGATCGCGCACGAATCAGCGAGGATGACAACGGTAGAAGAAAATCTTAATTATAGCGCCGAGGGATTATTGGCGACGTTCAGTAAGTATTTCACCATAAAGCAGGCGCAGCTTATGGCACGAAATGAGCCTGCTATCGGCAACCGTGTTTATGCAAACCGGATGGGAAATGGCGATGAGTCTAGCGGGGACGGGTACAAATACCGTGGGCGCGGGCTGATCCAGATTACCGGCCATGACAATTACGTGGCTTGCGGTGTTGCTTTAAACCTCCCACTTGTAACAAATCCTGAAATCCTCACTACACCCAACGCCGCAGCACTCTCAGCCGCATGGTTTTTCCATTCGCACGGCTGCAACGAGCTGGCTGACGCGGATAATTTTGCGGCGATCACCAAAAAAATTAACGGCGGACTCAACGGACAAGCAGAGCGTCTGGCCTTTTTTGCACACGCAGAAGCGGCGTTTGTATGATGACTATTATCAAGAATTGGCTTACCGCTCGTAATGGCGATGACTATAGCCTGACAAAAATTATCGCCATTACAACCGTAGTAGCAATGGTTTTCAATTTCGTTTATCACGCCAGCAATGATTTTCAAGGACTGGGTATCGCTGCCGCAGGGATCATTGCGACGCTGGCCGCTAAATATCATGTGGAGGACAAATGAATCTCATCCCGTTATGGGCGAAAGTCCTGATTGTCTTGGCACTGGTCGGTTTGATTTATGGCGCCGGTCGGTATCAAGGATATGCTAAAGAGCATGACAAATTTATCGCATTCCAGGCGCAGGTGAAAACGCTCGGAGACGTGGCCGAGAAGGCCGCAAAAGCCAAAACCGCCGCAGCTAAACTGATAAAGGAGCAGTCAGACCATGAAAACAAACTGTCTATTACCGCTTTGCGTGCTGATATTAAGCGGCTGCGCGACACCCGTGCCGGTAGCGGTTACTTGCCCACGCCACCCACCAACTCCAGAAGTCCTGACCTCGCCTGTTTCGATAGGGGAGAGCTTGAGTCGGCAATACGAAATTTCGATACAGAAATTCAAGGACTTGTTGACCAAGGCAGCGAGGCAACCATAAACCTGAACACCGCTAAACAGTGGGCTGAAAGCCTAAAGGAAGTAAAATGAATGATCCAAAAAATAATGATGTACTTGATTTTAGGGTTAGTGCGCTCGAAAAAGGATTTGAACATATAAGCAAAGCGGTTGAATCAATTGCTGTGTCGCTGGAAGCTCTGGCAAGATTAGAGGAGCATCACAAAGAGACGCGCAGTTCGATCAATCGCTCATTTTCCGAGATCAGCACACATGATGTCAGGCTGCGACTGCTGGAAATGGAAATGCCGTTGCTCAAGCTGGTGCGAGGGTGGGTAATCACCGGGGTGATCGGCATCGTTGCGATTTTGGGTGCAGCCGTCATAGGCTTGGTGTTTATTTAATTAACTCCCTCCACAGCATGAATGCCGGGGATTCCTACGGCGGCGCTAAACAAGGGCAAGTCCCTGAGTAGTCGCTTCGTCGCGTTGTGATCCCAGCATGGTCTATGTTCCTGCATCTTTAGATAATGCTTTAGTTGCATCGTTTAGCCGCTTCATCGCCAGCGTAATCCTATCTTCAATCACCGCAATCTGTTCTCTGGTAGCGTTATTTTCAATCAATATCTTCTTCTGTTTGCGCAAATTTTTGATAATTGTCTCGGTGAACTTTGCGCGACCAATCAGTTTATATTCAGGGTTATCTGCCATAAATTCATCAACTGGAAGATGATCTTGCATTCTGCCCTTTAACCCGTTTTCGGCCTCATTGATGCGCATGATGTTCGCGTAATATCTTCCTCCTTGGCTTGATTGATCTTCTGCATTACCATAAAATCTACCAACCAACGGAATTTTGTACGATGGCAAGTGTTCTCCTGTTACCACCGATTCAGCGCCTTGGAATGCCTTAGAAATTTCACGCCCTACACCGCCCGTTGCTTGACTTGTCAGGTAATCAATCGAATCAGCAGTTGGGCTGAATACGCCGACCTTGTAATCATCACCGCCCGATACTGTATTGATTGCTTCAGCAAGGAACTTAGACCAAAGTGATGCGGTGTTTTTATTACGGGTAAAGCCAGGTGTTGGATCAAGCGAATTGAAATCAGGCTTATAAATCGTTTTGCCTGTCCAATCCTTGTTTTCTGCCAGTGCCGCAAAAGGATCAAGCGCGGTAGGCGCGAGCGTTTGCATCGAGATACCGGAACTACCAATCGGATTAAAAGCATCTGCGAATACAGCGAATAACTGTGTCAGTCTGTCTCCTGGACGGTCGAATTCACTCAAAGTAAATTCCGTCAGAATGCGTCCGATATTAGGTATCGCATGGAAGCCAAGCGGCATCGGTAAAGTCAAGTATTTCCCGTCGCCTATCGGCAGGATCAAGCTGCGCTCACGAATAAATTGCGGCGGCTGGTCATCATCGAATCCGGCAGCGGCCAGCATCAAGGCTTGCATCACGCCTAATGTGATTCCTCCTATGATGATATTCTTACCTGCGCCACTCAGGCGCAAGGTTTTAATGTCGCCACCTTCCATTTTAAAGAGTGTTTCACCGATACGCGCTGTACCTTGCGCAGCGGCATTAAAGAAGGCATACAGCGAGCCAGCTTGTTGTCCGATTTCACCTTTACGATTGAAATTGACGGTGATATTTTTGGCAAGGCTTGCGGCTTCGCTCTTGCTCATGCCGTTATCGCGCGCTACCTTATACGCGGCAAGTCGTGTTGCGCCTTCCGCTGTTTGATTGTAGTCAGATAACCAATTGAACAACCAAGCGGCTTTATTCTGCGCGATTGACATTGGAACTTTAAGCATTCCGCCTGCGGTGAATATCTTTCCTAATTGACTATCCTGCCATGCGTGAGGGTCAAGAGCGTGCTTAATAGCATTTGCCCTGTCCTCGCTATTGGCGTACAAATCGCGGTAGCCTGTCATACCGCCCTCATTCTGCAACTCTTCCCATAAAACTGCCCACTTAGACGTAACGGCATGTCCTTTGCGTTCTGCGCGCATATCGGTATAAATTCCAATCAGAGCCGAAGGAATGTTTTTCAGCACATCGACGCGCTTATTGGCTATTGGTGTTGAGGAAAGGTTCAGCAGTAAGCCTTGCGTATCACGCACAAAATTGGTTAAGCCGAATACAGGGTTATATTGCGTGTTGATCGAGGCAAAATAACGGGTAATCTTGGCGGACGCGCTTAGTAATTCGCCTAAATGGATCGCGTCCAGATTTTTGATTGCCACTGCCATGCGAATAGCCCGGTCATTATGCTTATTGAAGATAATGGCGCGTTCAACGACATTACCTTGGCTGTCAACAACCTTTGCCACCACCACGTTTTCATGGTTCTTGAACGTCGGGTCAATACGTTCTTCAATCAGCCCAGTACGCTCATTAAGTACCCGTTCTTTTGGAATGTCACCGACCGACCAGAATTCTTCGTTTGGATTTTGTTCAGCAAGACCTACCAGCGCAGCCGCTACACGGTTTTTCTCGCCGCGAACGATAGCCTTTTCCCGTTGCATGGCAACGTTCGCCAGAATATCAATCACCTTAGCAGTCGATCCGGTGCGGTGTTTAACCTCCTTGCCTTTGATTGAGAAGCCCTGACCGATCCCCATGTAGCCGTCGTGATCCTCACGCATCAGCGGAACATAATATCTAAACATTTCAGCCCATGAATCAACCTGATCTTTCGGCACAAGGCTATAATCAACATACAGGTCACGGGTTTTTGCGATAATTGCATCAACCTTTTGCGCGGCGGTGTTGAGTTTGTTCTTTTGCGCTATCGGCAAGGCTTTCATATATTCAGCAGCCTGACGGTTGCTCATGCCAGACAAGGCAGTATTGTCGCCTACAAATGGTGTGACATAGCCCAGTTCGCGCACTTGATAGACGGCATTTAGATATTCGTTTATGTCCGTGCTGGATTTCTTCAGTTTAGCCAGTCTGCCTTCAAGGATGCTAACTAATGAATCATCAGCCTCACCGACCAGCACATCAGATTTGGCACGTAATAGCCTTGCGCGCACATCAAGGTACTTGGTAACATCAGCATTGTTGAACAGACTGTCGCGCTGCGCAGAATACTTTGCGATCAGTGCGTCAAGTTCAACCTTGGTTGGATTGCGGCTTTGCGCGAGGGCATTGGCTTCCGGCGCATGGCGTGCGTGCAGGTACTCGTCAAGGCTATCAGAACTCAGCCCATCCTTCTGCATCTGCTCCAGCATTGGGTTGAGTTCCGTCAGTATAAAATCTTGAGTGCGTTTCGATGCCCTGCCGTGAAATAATTCTTCACGCAGATAAGCATTCACGTTCTCCGTGACTTTTATGCCGGTTGATTTGATAGCTTCGATGACGCGCTTCATGTCAACGTGTTTGTCATGGAGCTTGTAATCAAGATTGTCGAACATTGAAGGCTTTATGGAATCCCATGTTGCACGGCTGTGCGGCTGCCCGCCTTCCAATCCGAGATTATTCTGGAGCGGAGGTTGATCGTGTGGCTTGGCTGTGCCAGGGATGGATGATTGCGCTGGGGCGGCAATCTCTTCCCTATCATCCAAATACGCTTCAATCTCGCTAAATTTATCTTCCGTAGACTGCGTTGTTCTTAAATCAATATCCGCTTGCTCATAATGCAACGGGAGATTATGGTCCGATATTCTGATCTTCGTTCCACTTGGATTGTGGATGATGTATTCTGACTTGCTTTGCGTTGAATGTGCAAACGAAAAAACATCGCCAAACCTTTCTTCCAACTTGCCGATAAGAGAGTTTTTATATGCTGAATTTTTTGCTCTAGCAATAGCATTATCGCTGCGCTCCAGATGCGAAAGCGAACTGGTGATTAAATCGGTCAAATCAGATGATATAGCAAAGAAACTGTTCCTGTTTCCTCCCCATGGTGGCAAATACGTTAACTGGTATCTTCCGTCTGGCAGCACTCCAACTGTCATATAATAATTGTCCACCACCATAAAACCATTAAGCATTTCATGCTTATGTTTATTGATTTCACCAAAAACCGTATCTAATGGAACCGTCTTTTTCGTCCATTTGAAAAACTCTGTTTTTCCTGTCCGTTTGCGGCTTGCCAGCGCCCCTTGTGACACGCCAGCCGCGTCATATCCTTCGATAATCTTGATTGGGTTTAACGCTCCATTGATCCGCTCTCCGCCATTAAAATATCGAATTTCGACTGGTAGTGTTTCCCAGCCTAGCCGTGCTGCGGCCATTATTCGGTGATTACCTTCGCTTATCCATGCTTTACCATCCTGGTCTACCTCAATATAAGGCACTTCTGGTTTGCCATTTTCCAAGGTTGGAAGTGATCCTGTTTCACCCATTCTCCTTAACAACCAATCCAAATCACCTTGACGCACTTTACCCTGCTCCCCGCGTAACCCTGGAAGCGATTGCAATGCTTTCAAAGGGACGCTTACTGGTGCAGTAAAGCGTCCTGTTACCGCGCCAAATCGCTTGTATGCGCCATACTCATTGCGCCCAGCATCGGTAGTAATGGCTCTCTTTTCATTGAGCCAGTAATCACTTAGGATGTCAGATTTTAATGTCGGCTTTACATTGGTGGATGCCAGCGCCACTTGTGACACGGCGGGCGTGTCATATCCATGCGCTTTATTACCCTCTACCGCATCCTTCATCCGCCGGATCAGCCTGAGCACCCCTCCATCGCTTACCTCTGTAACTGGTCTGCCAGTCACCCGGCTAATGAACTGGCGTACCGCGTCCACCACCCGCCCGATCATGCTCAGTAAGTTGCTGCGCATCACGATAGGCACTTTCACGCCGTAGCGCTCAAGTATGGCATCAACATTGCCGGTGATGGTGGCCGCCGCTAGTTCGGCTATTGCTTCATCGGTGTGCGTCATGGCGTTGAATGTCTCGCCGCGATCCATTGCAATTGCCTTGGCGAGCTTGGTCACAAAGCCATTCTTGGCCGCATAGCTCAGCGCACCCACTACCGGGCTACCCAACATCCTGATGCCACCGTGCCCTACGACCTCATGCACCGCGACCCAGACACTGCGCTCCGGCGATGCGATGTTGTCAGCCACCAGATAGACGGTGTAAGTCTTGGGATCGTAGATACCCTCCGAATGCTGGCCTATCGGCTTACCCACACGCAGCGCGCGCAGGTAAAGTTCGTTCGGGATTTCTTTGACCGACTGAACGATGATGACACGCTTGAATCCGTGCCAGCTTGCGCGCAGTTTGGCAGTGGCTTGTTTAATGGAATCGACGGTTTGCGGCGTTAGGTTTGCCTGCTCGGTTTTACTGAACCGCGTCATTCCGGTGCGGTCAATATGACTTGCACCAATCTCGCCAAAGTAAAGCGCGCCAGCTTCGCGGTAGGCTATCGGCATGGGAGTGTTGGAATTAACGAAGCCGCCTTTGGAATCGGCGCGCTGAACAACCAGCGTTAATCCGTGTTCATTGGCGAATCTTTGGAATCGAGCAGGAACATTGACGCGAGCGGGGCCGGTGACGATGGCTTTGCCGTTTGCGTTGATAGTGAAGGTAATGCCTCGCTCTGCCGATTCGATACCAGCCGCAGCACGACGTAGTTCAACGAGCGTGGCTGCGTCAATAGGCAGGTTGCGAGTGGTGTTGGGTTGTACTTCATAGCTGTCACTCTGCGCTTTATTTGCTACGCTTGCAAGCGGCGCATCATCGCTATTCATTTCCTTGAGCGCTGTTCCATACCCAAGTTCTTCCAATACCTTCTTACGTTCAGCGATTTCGGCAGTAAACGCGGCGCGTTCTTCCACCGGAACCGCGTCGATTTGCGTAGACTTCATCAGCCTGCGCTGCACGAGACCATGGTTTTGCTGTGCTGCAGCAAGGGCTGCTATACCATCGAACGGTTTATCTATACGCGCCTCGATGCTGGCGATGTCCTTCTTCGCCAACTCAAGATCAAGCTGAACCCGCTCTTTACGCTGCGCTAGGCTATCGATGTAGTTGGCAAAGCGCGTCAGCATTCCGCTTGGCGAGATTACATCCTTCGCACCGTATGACGCAACCGTTCCGATACTGGACTCAATCTCCACAAGACCTGCCGCCCACATAGCTTTAAGCGTGAACTTCACGCCGCGATAGTAAATATCCTTGGACTTGGTAAAGCCGGTGCGCACCATCGTTACCGCTTCAGCGATCTTCGTTTCAGCTTTTTCCTTGTCAGTTATGGTTTTCCCGTCAATAACTACAGGCGCAACCTTTCCTTTTTCTATTGTTACCGGGATTGCTCTTGCCGCAGCCATTTGAGTTTCAATCGCTTGGATGCGAGCAGGAAGCCACTCGGACACACGATTGCGCTCATGGCTCAATTTGCGCTGCATCGCGTACTTGCCGTCACTGTATGCTTTCTGCAAGGCGGTCAGGCGCTTAACCTCAGTATGCATCTTGGTTTCTTCCAGAATTAGCGGATTGCCGGATGCCGCCGCCTTCATGTCAGCGGAATTCGCCGCCTCTCCGGCTACGTCCTCTATCTCGATCTGCCCACTGTACTTGCGCAACTGCTCGATGCCGGAGGCTTTATGCTCCAGCAACTGCCAGCGGCGCGTGTCGTAGGTCTGCTCGGTTGCATAGCGCCCGATGAACACCTCGAAGCCGTCAGGATCGCGCGCGTAGAGCATATTACCTTGGCGAATGATGCGGCCTTCGCGCTGCTCAAGGTCGGATGGCCGCCATGGTGCGTCAATATGGTGCAGTCCTACCAGACGTTCCTGCACGTTGGTTCCGGCTCCAAGTTTAGGTGTGGAGCCAAATAGGAAGCGCACATCGCCACGGTTCACGCTCTTGAATAGAGACTGTTTCTTGGCCGGGGTGTCGTAGTCGTGAATGAAGGCGATCTGGTTTTCAGGCACGCCGCGCGCTACTAGCTTTCCCTTGATGTCGTCATAAACAGAGAACTGGCTGTCACCTGATACACCTTCAATATCTTCCATGCCGACTTCGTTGCTGCCATCTTCAGCAAGTTCCAGATCGTTTTCTGCGCGGTACTCCGCCATGCGTTCGGCGGTGATCGGTTCTTTCGATTCGCGCGCCTCATACCACTTGTCGCGGTTGGCATCCTTACTTAAGAGGTCAGCTAACCAATCTTTCGCCTCGCCCTTGTTCGCCATGTCGCCTTTGATACGCAAACCTGTGACGGGATCGTAAATAGAGATTGAAGGCGAGCCGCGATCAATGGTGCGCACCAGATAGAATGGGAAGCCCTCAAAGCCTTTTATGGTATGCAGTGTGCCGTTCTTGTGCGTCAACATCCCTTGGTCGTCCAACACGAACAATCTGCGGTCTTTGTTCCCCAGCGCGCTACGTGCCGACAGCGGAATGGAGGTGTCGCAGAAAACAAGCTGCGTTCCTTTATCCTTGCTCCACTTCTGGTACACGTCCATCATCTTGTCAACAGCCTTGTTGATCTTGCTGCCCGCGAAATCTTCGGCGTTCGGGTTAATGATGCGCATATCCAGCCCGGCCTTGCTTGCCAGGCTGGTCAACGACAAGGCGTTTATCTTGCCTTTTGTCTCGCGCGTCAGTTGCGCAAGGTTGCTAAACTGCCCAAGCAGGGAATCTGGGTCGAGGTAGAGTACCGGGGTGAGGGATTTCTCCACCAGCGCCAGCTCCGCATCTTCCTTGGTGTCATATGAGTTGGATGTATGCCCGTCGCTCAATATCCACTTGGCATCATTGCTCTGCTCGATCTTCGCCTTTGTTGCATCCATAGCGAACAACACCTTGCCGCTCTCGTCGCGCCGCACGGTCGGTACGCCAAAGAAGTCGCGCTGTGCCGTGGAGCGTTGCGCCACGATGTTTTCCGGCTTTCCGCTGGCAATCTTCGGCACCGGGAATACTTTGCCCGCTTCCTTGGCCTGATCCTTCAGGTCTTGCAGCGTCACGGTATCAGCAAAGGTGTGGTAGTGCGCCATCAGCGACGGCAGGTTCTTGAACTTCGAGAAGCGCTGGCTGATTCTGTATCCCACGCCGCTTGGCGCGACTTCGTACAGGCTTTCCACGTCGCCGTACATGCGCGCCCATGAATCGAACAGGTGCAACCCGTCGCGCTTCATTTCGTCGTATTTCATGTAGCGCTGCATGGTGAACATTTCTGACAGCGAATTCGATACTGGCGTTCCAGTGGCCGTAATTAACGGAACTTTCTCGCCGTAGGTCTTGGTCAGCCATCGCACCTTGGCGAACAAGTCGAATGCCTTACCCGATCCTTTGGGATTACCAAGCCCAGACACGCGCTGCATCTGCGTCGAAAAAAACAGGTTTTTGAATTCGTGCATTTCGTCCACAAACAGGCCATCAATGCCAAGTTCGTCGAATGTCACCACTTTGTCGCGCTCTCCGGCTAGTAAGGCCAGCTTCTCTACCTTCGCTTCCAGATTTGCCCTGATCTTCTCCATATCGCGCACGATGCCACGGTCACCACGTTCGCTCTTTATCGCCTCGATTGCGTTAGTTATCTCGTCAATCTGCTCTTTGTAGATGTCCTTTTCTATTGTTGGGTCGAGGCCGATCTTTGTCAGCGAGGAATGGCCGATAATCACCGCGTCATATTCGCCCAAGGCAATCTTGGAGAACATGCGCTGGCGGTTCGCCTTACTGAAATCTTCTGGATTGGCAGCCAGCACGTTCGCTGCCGGGTACATGCGCGCGAATTCACTACGCCATTGCGTAGTCAGATGGTTGGGTACCACCAGGATAGGCTTGCGCGCAATGCCCAGGCGCTTGTATTCCATGATGATAGCGGTACCCACAAAGGTTTTACCGGCACCGACCGCGTGATCCAGCAGCAGGTTGCGGTCTTGAATTCCTCGCCATACCGCAGACTTCTGGTGTTTGCGCAGGACGATGGCCGGGTTGGAGCCGTGCAGCACCAGATGATCACCGTTATATTTCCGGTTCACTGTGCGGTTGTGCTTCTCGTTGAACAGCTCGGCCAACTTCTCGGCGCGCACGCCGTCGTTCCATACCCAAGATTCCCAAGCCTGCTTGATCTTGTTGACCTTCTCGCGTGCCGCCTCGGTGGCTTCGGTGTCCGTCACAAACACCTCTTTGCCGTCGCGCACCGTTTTCATCTTCACTTCTGGAGCCTTGCCGTTCATCATCAACTTCAGCAGATCGAACGATGTCAGGTCTTTGGTGCCGTAGTCGTTACTCATCTTGCCAACATCGCCGCTGTCATTGATGTGACCAAGCCATTGTGCGGTTGCCGCCAGATAAGTCAGGTCTATCTTGGATGAGCCGGTGATTTCGGTGGCGAATTGCTTGAAGATGTCCGCCGGAATCCACCCTGCACCAAGCGAAGCGTAAATCTCGCTTGGTAGTTTGTCGGATGGGATAACTTTTTCCAGAGCTATCACGTTGCGGCTGTAGGCGTGATTCTCGTCAGCGGACTTTTTCGCCGCAGCCAGCTTGGTCTTTACGTCGCCAGAAAGGTACTCATCCGACATGACGTGATCCCCTGTCGTTGGGTCTAGGTAGATCATATCACCCAGCTCTTCGATGATTTCCTTTTGGCTCTTGCCGTAAGCGCGCTCCATGTATTCCAGATCGACTCGGCCTTTTGCGTCCAGCGAGGACAGTAAGGCATCATTGGCGGAGGTCACATTCATCTGCTCGGCAAACGGAAATAGCACGCGCCGCGTAAGGATGTCAGCTTTCTGGGCGGACGGTGCGCGCTCTTCCATGCCATTCCGTAACGCAACCGCCTTCGATACTCCTTTGTCGTAGTCAAACTCGATGGCTTGCAGCAGAGCGTACTCCGTATCATCCATGAAGATGTTTCTATTCACTTGGCTATTGACATAGCCGTACTTCTTGAAGAAGTCGTCGTAAGCCTTGCTTAATACCTTGCGGTGACTTTCGATCATCTTCACGCCGTTTTTCTCGTCGCGCTCCATGCGCATCTGAGTACGCAGTAGGTTTCGCAGCGAGATCATGCCCTTCATGCGCGCCATAGCTGTGTCGTTTTTCGGCTCCCATGCGGTTGAGGTTTGTGATCCGGCGATGTCCTGGCCGCGCTGTTTCACCTCTCCCTTATCGGTGATGAAGTAGGAACCTTGTTTAACTCCAGCGGGAATGGTGTTGTCAGTGCTGTCCAGCTCGTTGATTGTGCGCTCGACAGGCTTGTAGATGTTCTCCGGAATGGACGCAACGAACCCGGCAAGCTGTTTGGTAAGATCGCCGGTCGGCTCTACGGTGTATTCGTTAGCGCGGTACATTGATCCGGCGGTCGTTTCTTTTCCGAGGATGTTTTGTTTGTTGCGCTGGAAGTACACGTTAACGCTGGCAGTTGTGGATTCGCCACCCTTCGGCGCTGGCACAACAATATCCGACGCATTTATCCACGCAGGGCTCTTTTCGGGAGTTGCTGTTTTCTGTAAAAACAGGATGTCGGTGACCACTTCAGCTCCAGCGTTGCCCTTGAAGGCAGTATTTGGCAGGCGGACAGCGGCAATAAGATTGGCGCGCTTGGCAATCCATTCGCGCGTCTTTGGGTTGATCGCATCCATGAAGTTGTGCGACACGATCACCGGAACAATGCCGCCGTCGCGCACCTTGTCTATCATACGTGCGATGAAGTAGTTATGAATGCTGAAGCCGGAATACTCGCTGCGCTCCCTGTCAATAATCGGCTCGCTTCCGAATGGCGGATTGCCCATGGCGATGTCGAAGTAACCGACCGGCACTTGATAATGCTGGAAGCCTGTAGCTATAGCAATGTTCGCTTTTGGATAGATCGCCTTCAGTAGTTTACTGGTCAATAAGTCAAGCTCTACACCGTGTAATATGGATGCATTGCGGATGTCAGTCGGCATCATGCCGAAGAAATTGCCCGACCCAGCGGAAGGCTCAAGGAATCGCCCACCAATAAAGCCAAGGCGACGGACGGCGGAGAACATTGAATCAACTACCGGCTTACTGGTGTAGTGTGCGTTCAGTACAGAGGCGCGCGCCGATTCGTATTCCTCGTCGTTTAGCAGCTCG
>Ga0100402_1004572_pt1 | contig 14549 bp, 13 predicted proteins | sample CryGeyme20150102_FD_80419 | JGI IMG/M metagenome (GOLD analysis project Ga0100402, IMG submission 80419) | Groundwater microbial communities from Crystal Geyser aquifers in Utah, USA - Crystal Geyser metaG 2015-0102 | ecosystem: Environmental > Aquatic > Deep subsurface > Groundwater | place...
ATAAATTGATTAGGACCGAGAATGGACTTGATATGAAGTCGCCATTGGCCGTGCTTCCATGACGGGAACTGTTGTAGCAGGTACAGGCACAGCAAGCGAAGAATGTTCCTCGCAAAGTATATTCCTGGCAAATGTTCGGAACGGAGCATTGAGGAGTGGTGCAATTCCAAAGGCAGGTAAAATTCTAGCACTGCGAGCGATGGCGGTAAAAAAGTATTCTCTCTTGATAAATTGGAGTCGCTCCGATGATGAAGCAGTAGGTTGGTTGTACCAATTGAGACCCATCAAGTGAAGGGGAGCACTTAACCACTGCATTGCCACCGGACAAAAAAGCTGGGCCATAGTTCTAGCTCCTGCGATCTCAGCTCCTGCCACAGCATCCGCGACAATCGGTGCCAGATTGAAAGATGCAAAAACTGTCATCGAGTCTCTCAGAGCAAATGTTCCAATGGAGCTCATGGGTACTGGTCGCGGAGTTCCACTGCCAAACATGGTAGCAAAGATGCGGTCTTTGCTGACATTCAACCCGAGATTCACGGAGGAAACACCAACAAATTTCACCATGTGTCGCTGCTCGTCCGTGACGTTCCTACGGTCGCAAATCGTCGTTGCTAAATTCACAGCCACATAGGTTCCCCCGTAAACACCCCAGAGCAGCAAGAATGCAGGACTTTTTAGAAATGTGGTTGGCTTCTTGATCAACTGTCTGGCCGAATCCTTGACGCTCTCTCCAAGAGTTTTTGCACCCGAAGCATTCTGAACAATTGCTTGATCAAGAATGGAAATAGCGGGAGCGACACAAAAGGCAGTTGCCGATGCAGCGAGGACATCGCTGATAACTTCGTCGGCTCTCAGTAGCATGGCGTTTTTGTATTCTTGAATTGTTTGCTTTTAGGATTAAAAACTGTGTGTCATTTTTGTTGTGAGAATATTATGTTGTTGTTGTGAGACTGAAGTGAGAGGCTCTCTCGTATAAGTTCTCTACATCACTATTCCTGTTTTCGCGCCACCTAGACTTTTTCATTCCCCTGTTTCTGTATTTTCGCATCCTTCTTCTGTTACGTGTGGCGTGTGGCTCATCCCTCATCCTATGCAAATTAATTAAAAGTCACTGGATAATGAGACTTGTCAGACCCGCAAACGCTACTAGCTACTGGTACATAGCAAATCCAATAATAGTGCACTGTGCTCTATTCGCTCGAGTACGTTTTATTTTACGAATCTGACGTGGACATTTGGGATAACATGACGTGATATCATCCGTCTTATCATTTTGGCTGGCTCGATCTAATCCCAGCCTATCCACGGATGAACATCCAAAAATATCCTCAAATTTTGGGTCGAACGCACCCAAGAAGTTCGAGCAAGACAAATACTACAGACTATGAGACTGATCGATCTAATAGCTAATTACAGTGGGTTATAAAAAGACGATATTATAACAGAATCAAGAGAAACTCGCAAATTGAAGATCAACATTCATGCGGAAACGACAGAGTCACACTCAGCTCATGATCGTGGTGGTGGTGGTGGTGGGGTTGTTGGCAGCCACTATGCCCGAGTCATCGTTTGTCGCCGCAGTGCAAGACTTTATCTTGTCCGATAAATCATGCTACATATCAGGTGAAGCTCCTTTGATCTCTTTCGATACTGTTCGTCCAACCGACGAAGATTGGATTGGAATATATCCATCTGGCAACGTTAGCCCAGATGCCGACCCGAGCCTTTGGCTATGGACGTGTGGAACCCAGGAATGCTGGGGTAAAATGACGCGCGGGTCTATTTCGTTTGGCAAAAGTTCGGAATATGTTGACATCTGGCCACTCGATGCCGGAAGTTATCGAGCTGTACTTGCCAGGAATTCTCAAACAGATGAATTTGCCTACGACTTCGCTGCCACAAGCCCTATTTTTAAAGTCGACAGCTCATGTGGGACAGTCGGACCCGAACCCAATTCTGCCAATCCCACAAATATGGGCCCTTCAACAAATATACCTACAATAGCTACTCCAACAACAAATGTACCTGCAACTGCCACTCCTACAACATATACTCCGACATCAACAGCTCCATCAACACGTGCTCCAGCAACCGTGGTACCATCGACCAAGGAGCCTATAAACGCTAGTCCTGCGACCAGTCATCCGTCCTTACGAACACCAACTCCAGTTTCGACAGATGCACCAGTGCACAATACCCAAAACAAAAGTATGTCTTCTGTGATTGCTGCTGCAAAGCAAGAGCTTGCAAGCTTGATCCGAGCCAACCCTACCTTGGGCCCATTGCTCTTGCGAATGGTCTTTCACGATTGTGTCGGAGGATGCGATGGCTGCATCAACATGTCTTCGCCAGAAAATGCGAGGTTGGATAGTGCTATGTATTCCCTTGATTCATTGGTGACCAAATATGAACCTATGGGGCTCACGCGACCTGATATTTGGGTTCTCGCCGCCACAACAGGAGTGGAACTGAGCATGTTAGACACTGAATTCTGTGCCATACCTTTTACTAGCATTGGACGACAGCCTTGCGAGGCTGCTCATATGACAGAAGGACCAAACCCCGAGGTTTGTTCCAGCAATATTGACACTGATGATATTTTGATTTTTTTTCGTGCTACATTTGGTTTTACACCGCAAGAAGCTGCTGCACTTATGGGAGCGCATACAGTTGGTAGACTGAGAAGAGATGTTCTGGGATTTGACGGACCCAATGGACGAACACTTGACAACGCTTTGTTCAACAACGGCTACTACAAGGAGCTAGTAGGTCCTGGAACAACCTACCAAGAGCAGGTAGACAATGCCCCAAACTGGCATCAAGCTTTTGTGGACAACAGCGATCTTCTAGGTATACCGAATAGGTATCAGTGGGAGGGATCAACTAATGGAGGAAAGATAGTCATGACAAATTCAGATATCGCTCTTGTTCGGCAATTAGACAGTGGAAACAAAGCAGAAAACGGGCATGTAGGATGTCAATTTGTTCCACGTGGTGGCAGCGACGAAACAACATGCCCTATGGCAAGAAGTGACTTATTCGTAGAAATGGTAAAGTATCGAAACGACAATCAACGCTTCCTTCATGACTTTCGCGATGCCTTCACGAAGATGACACAAACAGGTTACGTGGTAGATACCAGTAGTTGCGACCAAGATGGTATTTGTCGATTGGTCAAGGCTTAGCTGCAGGATATCTCCGCGTTGCAGCAGTAAATTGTTTCATAGTGTACTTGGCCACTAGAGACTCCCTAGGAAATTCTGGGTATCGATTGGTAGCATACTTCTCGGAGTACAGAGTAATGCTACCCGAATAGTACATTAGTACGGTACTACTAGTCTACTCTAGACTACTACTATTAGTAGTAGCTAGATACTCGAGTAGACTAGTAGAGTCCACTCTAGATTGCTTCGCTTTGGCTCGCACCGGTGACGGTGGTTGATGGGTTCTTTTTTTCGGAACTCGTAGCTCACTTCCGGCTTCCGTGTCAAAAAAGATTCGACTCGAAAGATCTTGTTTAGGATTTGAATGAAATCTCGAAAAATTACCTACTTCAAGAACACAAAAAAACATAAACCTTTACTACTAGACACTAGACCTACTATTATTACTACTACTCCCTTATTTTATTAACTTCCATCATGCGTTCCTATTCCTTTGTGGCAGTCATTTTTGTCCTCTGTTTGGCACTTTTGCAGAATGTACATGCTGGTTGGTTTGGTGAATCCGACTCAGGCGTCGCACTAAAGAAAAACCTAGCGAAAGCAGAGAAAGAGGCTAGAATCAAATCTGCAGAAGCCAAGGCTACGGCGAAAGAATATAAAGCAGATTTATCAGACCAGAGAAAGAAAGCTAAGGCTCAGGCAGAAAAGAGGGCGAAAACCGCTGAGGCGGAGGCAAGAGGCTTTTTTGCAAAGAAGAAGCAGCAACTCAAAAATATCTTCAACTAAAAAGTTGTTACTCAAGAATCGACATGGAAGATGCAATACCGGGAAGCACGTTTTAACTTGCGTTTGCTGACCATTTCGAGTAATGGACTATAAAGCAAGAAAATAATAAAGACTTCCTCCGAGTAATAGCTACTCCGAAGTAGCTACCGTAATGGTAATTTAATTTCAGATAGTATGAAGCGTCGTGTAAACTGTAAACAGTAAACACGTAACTTATTGCGTATTCTCCCAGTTGCAGTAGATAGTATATACTTGACTACTAGTGCTTACAGTCAACCCAGGTGTAGTCTCAGTTGCAGCTACTCTTGGGACTTTATCATCATGTCACTGCTGTAGCCTACTTTGTGAAATTACTGTAGCCGAGTCACGATTGTAAGAAGAAAAAATCATTTTGAATAAACAGCAACGAGAAAGCTCAAGTTCCACAATCACTCTAACCGTTGTAGAGTTGCAAAGGAACAGAACGTTTCAGGTGTTGCCGATGAGAAGCCAACTACTCACCGCTTAGTTGGTACCTCCGAGCGACGGTTCCTTGCGTTGTGGGGGGAACTGCGCGTCAAAAATTGCAAGGTGCCAGGTTCAATTCTTCCAATGTGCCTTGTCCATCTTGGGCTGGTTAGGGTTAGGGTTAGTCCACCCCCACCCCCCCAATGAAGTCCATTGGGAAGTCCTGCAAACTCATATTTTGCCCTTCAAACTAATCTTTACAAAGCAGCCCTTTCGGACTATTATCACTATTATTATTATTATTATTATACTCCGAGTAGCCTGGAAAACACTTTTACATAGCAGCAGCCAGGATATAAGAAGCTTATACGTGGATCACTATGAATGGATTGTTGGGCGAACGGTCTTATCTACCTGGTATGGTAGGAGCACTCTTACGACCGTTAGGTAACCTCCGCGACATTGAATTGTGATTGAAATAGCTGCATTTGATGGCAACCACGACAAAATTTATTCCTGAGTACAGCCAGTACCGTTTGTAGTTGCTGAATAAGAAGTGGTTGTTTTTTAGCAATTCGTATTTCATACCTGGTACGTACTACCAGGGTACGTAGTAGTCATTTTGAATCGAGTCAGAAATAGGGCTCTGATGATGCATGATTCATTGCAGGCTTGATACATTACCTGGTACCTGGTACTGTAACTGGAAAGAAATTTGATTTAGAGTGTTCCCGTCCAAGAAGTTGGCCGGGATTCTTAAATATATTTCAGAAACTCTGTTTCTGGCAACTTACACAAATGATTAATTCTCGTCGTACTACTGAGAAGCGAACAGTAGTAGTCTAGTACTAGACGAGGAGTACGTACTTCTACTGGTAACCGATACTGCTATACTGGTATCTAGCTACTAGATACAAGTACTCTAGGTAGGTTTTTCGCCTGGCCATCTCATTTCTTCGATCATTTTTTTGGAGCTTGGAAGCCAGTGTAGTTGAGTAGTAGGAAGCAGCTACTTTTAATGAGTACCAGGTACCTGGTAGCTAGTACCAAAATATGTAACTACTAGCTAGTTACTTGTAGTAGCTGTTGTATTGAACACCTGCGAATGCCGATTGCCACAAAAACATAATATTAGTGAAATTGTATTTGATCCAGAATACGAAGTATGCGGTCCACTAGCAACCTACCAATATCATGGAGATCTACTACCGCTTCTTTCAACAAGAAGGTAGATCAGAGGAAGGAAGTGCTCGTACCCTGCAAGAGGAACAGCTTGTCGAAGGAGTTTAGTACTTTGACACTTGGTGCTCGTCTCGAAAACACAAAGACAGGCGAGACAGAATCCCTGAACACGAATCATCTTTATGCGGTATGCTGTACTACCTTCTTTTGCTTTGCGTTTGTAAATCTTCTCTGTTATTTTGTGACTTCCTATGGATTGAGCGAGCCAGCAATCAAAGGTCCTGTTAGTGAGTCAATGAAACGTCCGTTAGATTCCCCCGATGCACAAGTCGTAAGATTCTTTGATGGGTGGTACCAGCAACAGATTGACGTAGGTATGAATCCACTGTCTCTACAGAACGACAGTCGCTCGTCCTCCAGCCCGGAATGCCTGAACAAGATTCAGAAAGGACTGCAGAGCCACCTTTCTGTGTCTTCACCAGAAGCTTTTGAGTCAATTCTTCAAGAGATGGGGCTTGACGACCGACCCGTCGTACGCGATCAACTAAAGACGTGGTTAAGGTTTCCTCAGTCGATAAATCCCGTACTCGAGAGTTTGTTCGGGTGTATTTCATCTTCGGAGACATTGCCAGAGCTGATATGCACTTTAATGGACGCCACCAGTTCTAAAAACGAGACCAGTGTCAACGACGCATTGCTCATGCAATTGTCGACACTGAACGACATTTTGCACCGTGCAATCATTTTAGACGAACTGACTTTGGCGATGATGGAGAACTTGGCTATTCTTCATGATGTAATCGAAGTGATGACTACTACTCAGCGTATCCGCCAGCAAGCTTATTTCAACAATTACTTTCCCGCCACTGTCAGTCAAACCCTTGCGAAAGAATACGCCGAGACTGCCACCGCACTCGAGTATGTGGCATCTGCCATAACAGAGAACAAACCTGTCCCTCTCCGACGGGCCTTGCAGCTACAGATTCTTAGAGCAGCTCGCCACGACGTTCAAGCCAAAAGAGAAGACAATGCTCATGTCGGCATTGCTTTAGCTTCCGCCGTTCACTTCGAGCCTACTTTTATTGACCACAAGCTGCATTGGCCTCTAGGTCCACAGTGGGTTGATGCCTACATGGCCTGGCGCGTTGGAGTCGATGGAAACAACGGGAAAGACACTACTGTGTCTACGCTGTTGGCATCTGTGGGTGTTTGTCCTTCGTCGGCATCAAGCCACGAGGAGACATTCGTCCTTTTGCAAATCGTTCGACAAGCGCTGGAGCAGATGATGCTTCCGATCCCTGAATCGGATGACGGTAGTTTAGTCAATGACTTTGACAACGATACCATGGTCAACATAGTGGGCGAAATCAACTCAAAGACTGTTAGACTGTCCAGTCCTACTTCGGAGAGCTTTCAGAAGCTCCTCGACGATCTTTGTACCGAAACTCACTGCCAAAATCAGGAACCAGAGAACTGGCAGACAACAGACACAGTGCCAACGGCAAGTCTTGATGATGAACAATTCCAAGTCTACGTTGGCTTTATTTTATGGTTCACAGTGCTTTTTGCTGGACTTGGCCTTGAATTGTTGACTTGGACGTCATTTTTACAAGGAGGCTGGACTGATGAACGTCAGTCGCAGTGGATGTTTGCGCAATTCTCCTTTCCTCTACTACTCGCAACTACATTGGGGCTTGCCTTCCACCGCAACTTTCTTGCTCTGATCTGCCTCGTACCAGGTTTGTGGAAGTTTGGCTTTCCCGAGACGCTGGTGTACATGCATACAGCTCTTTACGGCGAATATCTTCACGAAACAGAAGGACATGCAGGCACTATACAGAGACTCTCAGAATTTTTGAATGCAGTGGGCACGGTTGTCCATCATGGGGCCGCCGCTCTCGTCATTTGCATGCTACTTGCTGGTGTCATTCCTCCCTCCAGACATATATACAGCCCCAGTTTGATTTTGGTTATGCAGCACTGGTTTGTTTTGCTTCGGTACGGTAACAAAGTCCTTTACACGGTGATAGAACTCTCGTTAGAGGTATTTTTTGAATGGACTGTCTTATCCGAGTTTGAATATCTGATGGCGATGCATTGGTGCGTTCCCATGGCAGCATCAACCATGCTAGTTGCGCATTGGCTCTATTTGGTGGCAGCTTTTGTCGAAACTGTCAAGCCGACGAACGACGAGAACAACAACCGGCGAGAGAGCAGCCGAACACAAGAAACAAAAGAGTCTCTGTACCAATCGTTGCGTTCTATTGGTCTCGCTGAAATGTCTGACCCTTTTCACCAGGAGGAAGACTCTCAAACAAAAAAGGAACAGCAACAGGAAGCTGCTGACCTTATGTGTTCTTTGAATTCGTTGGCATTGGAAGATATTCAAGAAATGAGTCACTGCAACGACGACAGCAGCTGCAACAGCACGAACAGCTTTGATCTGGATCCTACCGAAGACCCGACAGAGGAGCCTACAGATCGTAACAATGACATTTGCATTGACTTTCGCGAGATAAAGCTCTTGGACCTGGCGCAGTTACAAAACAGCCAGCAAAGTGACGTATCCTTTGTGATTGGAGGATCTCGCACCATCGACGTTTAAAAGAAAAAAGCGACGTTGCGCTTAGTTTTAGAATAATTTTGTGAATAAATTATGGCTGTGAAAATTATTTATTTCTGTCCATCCTCTGCCTCTCGCTTGTCATCACAGTAAGTATAGGTGGTACGACACAAAGGACTACCGCTGCTATGCATGCTGCGAATGATTTCAAAAACAGATTGGTGTGCATGGGTTTGTAATCCTCTTTTTGTGGCGTAAAAACACACTTGGTCATTCGTATCTGGCTTTGCTTGTCATTATACTCCACTATGTTGCTGTTCGGAATGGCCACAGAGTGCAGAGTTCCCGTGGATTGCGATACTCTCAGCTTGCCTGTCAAGATCAAGCGTGGTTGGAATGATCCCGTATGGCATCCATAATCTGAACGGAGAATAAAGTTGTTACACTTTTTAATCTCTAAAGTTTCATTCAGACGAAACGTTTCAAACGTATGAAAGTAGAGTAACGTCTTACTGTTGTGTATGGATTTGATTGAACAAAACATTGACAATGCGTCCAGTGCCTCTTGAAGATTATCAAATATTTTGATTACTGGCATACTTTCCTCCTTTATTCCATTCACTTTTTCTTCTGGTAACATTGTAAGTGCTCTTCGACATTGGGCTGCCAAGTAAGAATCCGGTAGAATCAAGTATACCGTCTTGGCTTTCTCGTCCCTTCCGTAGAGGGAGGCTGTATCAATGATATTGGTCATATAATCCGATTGTGTACTTTGCAACAGTCGATCGGCAGTCGTCTGTTCCCTCTTTTCGTGTCTTATTCTACGAATTTCCTTGCCGTGTTGCCTTAGAGTAGCTGCCACCATTATATTGGATGAGACGACAGCAAACGCACTCAGCATAATAATTGGTAGAGCATTATAACAGGCATCCAAAAATCGTTGACTTGCTACCATGGCGGTCGAGATGCTGCCATTGTTAGCTTGATCGAAGGCTTGTCCAACGGCTCGTGCGGCTAGTCCATAATCCGTGCCATATTCTTCCATGTACCGCGTGAAAAGAGCCGCACTGTCTCCTACCATGAGACTGGCATAGCCGAACTTGTCCGTTTTTTCAGATTGATTCATTCTAGACGCCGACGATGCCATGGCTGGTGAATAGCAGAGAGAATCTACTAGTAGTAGTTCAATAACAAGTTGAGTGAACTAAAATTCACGCAGATTTCGCTGATAGCGGAAAGCGAGTAATATACATAAGATTTCCGAAGATACACCAAAGCAACCAGTTGCCATTTTCCTCATTGGAATAATCATCTGAGACGAGACGAGACTACTCGGCTTCTCTCGTCTCTGCTTCATCTTGGAGAATAGATCTGCCTTTTTAGACACGAGCTGCTGCATCACGAGTGTAAATTTTTCCCCAAAAGCCTGGGTTTTGGTGTAAAAAATCGTTGATTTGTGTAAGTTTTATGTAGTCCCGCGCCCCAGTCCCGAGTTCAAATGTTTCCAGAAAAGCTTGAGTTTGGACTAAACAAATCCTGAAATTATATCATTTGGACTCTTTTTAGAATAATATTTTCTCGTTTTACGTTATTTTTGTCAAGAGCTGATCACAACTAGTAGCACTACTCTAGTAGGAGAGTAATGTTGAATTTTTCCGCAAAAGAATTGCTGAAAAGCCAGCTGTTCAGCACTGCAAAAGCTTGTTACAACATCCCATTCCTTGTATTCATGAGACTCCGCACCACTACCCGTAACTAAATGAATCATGAGTTTCATCATACCAGTCGTAGTCTACTGCTTGTTACCTGGTAATACTACTTGCTAGTAGATAGCTAGCTACCTACCTGGTAGCTAGTAGGCAGACGTAGCTGTAGTACTGGAATTTGTCTTCGAGTTTTCTTTCCTCTTCCATCTGACTCTATTGAAACAGGATCTTTTCTCGTCAATTCGCTGCATAAAAAATGAACGTCTTGTTTTTTATTCGTTGTGATCAATGCTGGCCTTGAGTATTACTACTGTAGAGCAGCAGTACTACTAGCTACTCGGAGTACTACTGTAGTACTACTAGCTAGTAGTAGTAGTCTACTACTCCTGATGATGAGTGGTAGAATTCGTGAAAAGATTCATGAAGTGGAGCTGCTCCGCTGCGACGCTTCTACATCATAGTACTAGTAGTCCACACTACAACATTACAAATTAGAAGTTGGAGGTCGAGAAGAAGGAAAAAATAGAAGTTCCGAGGCATAGGAAAGAATTTTCAACTTACAAAATCTACTCATGCCTGCCTCTTCGTCTGCTTCTTCGAAAACCAAGTACAGCGTCGTCCCAACTGGGGCATCAGCATCAGCGTCGACGGCGGACGACGATGACGAACCTTGCTCCTGTTTGCAGCGATACTTAATGGGCGGTGCTCTCACAACCGAACAAAAGGCAGCCTTGGCTTCTACTCAACCGGAACAAAATCATCCTTTGGTTTTACGTCTTCATCCTGAATCGATTCGTCAGATTGCCTACGCTATGTTTTGGTCTATGTGCCTGTTGGCCATTGTATTGAGCAAGACCATGGTCCCACCAAAAGTGATTGAAGAATCCGATCTCATTGATGTCTTTGGCTACAACAATGTAAGTGTCTTTCGTCCTTGTACTAGTAGGAGTAGGATCAGCTCTGCTAGTGGATCAACTACTCGAGACTTGATACTTGATACTACTATTGTTAATAAGAAGGCGTGTTTTCTCTTTTCTCATGTTACCTTTGTTGTCGATTCAAATTAACTACGGTATATACAGATTTGTGTCTACTGGGACTACACTCCCAGTCGCGAACTCACGGCTGTGTACTACCCTCTCTTTGAATATTCCTTCTTGCTCTATGTTATTATGGATCATCTTCAATTTCGATTGTCCTTTGCAGACAATCAGCGTCCTGGAATTGTTCTCTTGGCCAAGATTACGCTGCCCATCAAAATTTTGCTCATTGCGTGGTTTCGAATGATTTTTGTCTATCAAGTCAACATGAAACAACCCGACTATCCAGAGGGTTACGGACCCTATATTGAAGGAGCCCTCGGACATACCATGGGATTTTTCGGGCTTCAACTTGCACTGATTCTGGTGGCACTGGAAAATGTCCTCTTTATCAACCTGACGGGAGTGGAATATCCTTTCGTCGGCTTGCAAGGAACGCGTATTCTTAGTTGGTTATATTTTGCAGTCGTCGCACCACTAACAGTGTTCAAAATATACGTCGCCTATACAGCCTTGATTGGTCATAAGATTGACCATTTTATGGTGGTGGGTCGTGTCGTTGATTTCCTCTGGATGATTCTAGTTGCCTTTATGCCCATCCTGTTTTCGCAAGTTGGTAGAAAGACGGAAAGTCACGTCAAGATTACGTTTGAACGCGATAGCATCGCCTGGAAAGACAAAGGTCCATAATCTTGTGTATCATAGGACATCAATGGTGTTGGGGGAAACTTTGCTCCCATGAGGGAAAATTTCAATCAAAAATAATTAAGCGAAGCCAGAAGAGGAGCTGCTAAGACGCGACGACCTCAGCAGCACCCTGACAAATAAATTATTAAACAAGACTAGATTAGTCTACTAAAGTACATAGCAGTGACACAACAGCTTCAACTTTGACATTGTCTCCCTTTATTGTTAACAGCATTAGATACAAACCAATGACCTTCACCGAACTCAAAACACCAGATGAACTCACTGAGTTTGTGAATAACAACAAAGTTTGCATCGTGACCTTCTCGGCAACATGGTGCGGTCCTTGTAAGAAAAGCAAACCATAGCTGGAGACCTACGCAGGGGAATCACCTGTCCCCATTGGGTATGTGTATGAATCAGATCTGGAAGAAGATGATTTTTTCAATTCCTTTCAAAGTGTCTTTTTGAAGAGTTCCATCACGGGATTTCCAACCTACGTCTGTTTCAAAGTCTGTTTCAAAGAGGCGGCTGAAATAGAGAGAATAAATGGCAGCGACTTTGAGGAACTGGAGAAGATGATAGCAAATCATGCATCGTAAACATCACAGTCGTACGCAAGGAGGTAGGACGACAAACGCCTATTTCAAGATGACATTATGACGGGGTAGCACGGCTTGTTGTAAAGACGAAATTCTTTAAAATTATGTATTGTCCTCATGTGTACAGTATGGTATAACAAATACCATAAAGATGAGCGAAATGCGAAATAGTTGTGCAATGAAAAGTCGAGAAGAAGAAAGAAAAAAACACTTCAATAAGCACGGACATCCGATAGTCATTCATTCTTTTTCGTAGAAGGATATCCTTGCGTTGTGATATCCACAGCCTTTGCAAAGGGACAACCCGAGTAACCGCTCATGTTACGTTTCAATGGTTCATCTCCATCGCCAGATTGGCATTTGAATTCTCCCTTGGTTTTGATTTTCTTGATGATGCAAGAAATTACGGGCAATAATTCCATTACAGCAGCTCCGAGAAAAGGAATGATAGCAATTTTCATAGCCATTTCCAACGACAAGAATCCGGCATAGAAAATAATAGCAACGCTCAGATTGGTAATACAACAAATCTCGTTGAGTGGCAATTTTTTGGTTCGGTTTGGTACGCCCGAACGTTCGGGAATCGCGTGCAACACGAATACCACTGTTAGTGGAATAAAGAAATTACGATGGTAGGCAGTAATAATATTATCATCATGTCGTAGATAAAGTCCAAATAGGATCAAGGCAATACTTCCCATGGTTGCATGTGGCGCTAAAAAGAGGACGGGATGCGATTGCAATTTAGATCCTCGAAATCCAATTAATCCGTGAAAGGGCATGGAGGTCTCCAGACCATACTTTGGCACTGGAGCAAGTCCAAGGTACCACGGTAGCTTGGACAGGTTGTATGCCGCTAAAAGAAAGAGAATGTTGGAACAAACGATATTCACCGACATATTTGTTATTTCTTTGTTCTTTGTTTTGGTTCAAGGTTGGAAGATGGAAGATATTGTTGCTAAGATAGTAGTCTAAGAGATAGTAGCTAGTACCTGGTAGTACAGTACTCAAGTACTCTGCCGGCGCCGAGCATCAGATGCGATCAATAATAATACTCTTTTACTCGTGCCGCTACTACTAGCTACTAGCTAGTAGTACTGGGATAGTAGTTGGACTACTACTAGTAGCTACTACTAGCTATGCCTACTAATAGTAGTAGGATCGCTCTCTAGTACTCGTATCTTGAAAAGAACGTCGAAGAATTTTCGATCAAAGGTTGGGTTTTTAGTTTATTATTACTAACCCTTGGCAATCGAATGAAGAGAGACGCCGTTCCTTTATAATGAAATGCCCAGTATTTTTCCAAGCTTTAGAAGTTGAATACAGGGAGGGAGTACCTGCCGTAATAAGCAAACTTGCGTGTACCCGCAACTTCGAACGTACAATTGAGATATGATCATATTGTACCAGAGTACTGGTTGCACTGCGTTGATTCGATGCAAATATCATCGAATCTATGCCAAAGACTACGTAAAAGTTGTGTCAGGCATTCAAGCATAGTAGCCGGTCGCATCGAAAGGACAGGCATTGGTATGGTTGCCATCGGTTGACGACGCACCGAGAAAGAGCGTTGGGGTGAACGTGTTGGACTGGACGCCCTCAGTGGACGATTTGGGCTTCGTGCCAGGGTTGTCGTCGGCCAATTTTGCACCACCAATGAGGTTTGTGTTGAGCTTGTTGTCGTGGAACGACGCCTCGCGGAAAGTGAAAGAGAGCGGGATGGACGGTTTGGACTGGAAGCCATCAGTGGACGATTTGGGCTGAATGCCGTGGGTGGACGATAACGCGCCAAACTGGTTGGTGACAGCAGCAGTAGTATCAAACAACAGCGACGGCAGGGGATTCGTGTTAGGACTCAAGTGCCCGATAGGAAAGGGGCTGGCAAAAGGAGAGGGGCTGGCGACCTGCGCAAAGAGGTAAACAAGGAGTTGCGTTGAGATGATGGTGATTGTACACAACAACATTAATAGCGCTTGGCACTTACCTTTCCATCTTCTTTGTTCGTGTTGACTTTGCCGTTGCCGTGCGGGTGGACTTTGCCGATAGGAAAGAGGCTGGCAACGGTCGCATAGGGCTAAACAAGGAGTTTTTGTTGAGAGGATGGTGATTGTACACAACACTATTAATAGCACTTGGCACTTACCTTACCGTCCTTGTTGACCTTGCCGTGCTTGTCGACTTTACCAACAGGAAAGGCGCTTGAGACTTTTCCGCCTTTGTCGACTTTGCCAACAGGAAGGCGCTGGCGACTTTCGAATAGGCCTACACAAGAAGCTGTGCTGAGAAGATGGTGATTGTAGATAAGAACAGTAATAACACTTGACACTTACCTTTCCATCGTCATCGTCATCGTCATCGTCATCGTCATCGTC
>Ga0100402_1004576_pt1 | contig 14543 bp, 11 predicted proteins | sample CryGeyme20150102_FD_80419 | JGI IMG/M metagenome (GOLD analysis project Ga0100402, IMG submission 80419) | Groundwater microbial communities from Crystal Geyser aquifers in Utah, USA - Crystal Geyser metaG 2015-0102 | ecosystem: Environmental > Aquatic > Deep subsurface > Groundwater | place...
ATTACTTAGCTAAGTAGTTGGACTTGGTAGACTTAGTGTGTTGGTATCCTCCTGTAGGTCCTGGTACTTCTTCTACGGTCTCATTTCTAGTCTTCTTTTAAATGTCTATTATCGTAGTAGTAGACATAGTAGCTAGTACCTGGTAGTCTACTACTCTACTACTACTTGCTAGCAATCTCGTACTCTACTCTTCAAAATACGAGGATAGTCTAGTAGAGCTACGAGTACGTAGCTATTTCAATCACTCAAGTAGACCTACTACTAGCTAGTAGTAGCTAGAACTCCGAATAGTAGCTACCAGGTACTAGCTAGCTAGTACTGGTAATAGACTACCTGGTACCTGGTACTAGGTAGTAAAGACTACCGGAAGGGATTTTCATGAAGTTGATAGCAACTACTAGTCTGCTCCAGTACTGTAGATAAAAATAATGATTTAGTCTAGCCTAAAATATTATTTTTCCAACTCTACTAACTACTGTGGTAGCCAGGTCTTCCGAAGTGCCTTGTCATTACTAATAGCATTAGGCCTTTTCGGTAGCCTTTTTCTCTTTTGCTCCAGTTGCTGATTCTGTGTCTTTGACTTCAACTTCTGGTCGGTCTTTCGGAGGATCGGATATTGATGATTTGGGCTTCATCAATGCGCCCTCTCCTTTAGCACCATTCACCACGCATACCAGAATATCGTTCAAACGAGGAAGCATCGTTCGTCCATCATCCAAGAGCCCCGCTGCGATCAAACAATTGTCGTAGACCTGTTCCGCGAGAATACGAGCTAGAGTGGGCTCCGTTTTCATGACATCATGAATACCAACAATAACAGGGTGCGATGGATTGATCTCTACGTGTTGCTTCGGTAAAGGAATGTAGTCACGATTTCCATCTTGAGTATCTACCAGTCTCATCATTCGTCGCAATGCTCCTGACTCGTGATCGGTGACAATCGCGGGAGAGGTGCTGAGGCGATTCGTTACAGTGCAGGAAGAAATTTTCTTGTCGCCGAGTTCTCGCTTCATCCATAGGCACAAGTCGAGAGCTTCCTGGTCGGTGAGTGTTCGGTCCGACTTGTAGGGACTATCGCCTTCTTCATCTTTTTTCTTGTTCTCATCTTCGCCATCTGTATTATCTTTGATAAGTTCGCTCAGATCAATGTCGCTCTTTTCAGCACTCACTAAGTTTCTGCCTTCGTAACTTTGTAAGTTTGCCATGACAAAGTCTTCAATCGCTGTGTACATGAAAAGCACTTCGACGTCTGCCTTTTCAAATGCCTCTAGGTACGGGCTGTTTAAGGCTGCATCTCGTGTAGGTGAACACAAGTAGTAAATGTCCTTTTGCTCAGGCCGCATGCGAGAAATATATTCGTCGAGAGATGCAAGTTCTGAGGTTTGATTTTTGGACGTTTCAAAGTAGAGCAATTTCGAAAGTGGCGTTTGAAATTCTGGGTCCTGGCAAATTCCCTCTTTCAAAAAGAAGGAATATTCTTTGTAGAACTCATCAACAAATCGAGAGCGTTCTTTCCTATAAAGTGGAATATAGATACCGTCAGAGACACAATAAAATAAAATAAAATTGAATGTATCAACAATCCGGGTCCAGATATAAAGAGATGAGGAGACAAATACAAGACTTACTTGGCCATTTTGGAAATATGCGCAATAAACTTTCGGACGAGGACTGATCGCAGCTTGGCAATGAGAGATTTGTCCTGAGCCTTTTCTCGGGATATCGCCAAGGGCAAATCTTCACTGTCAACGACTCCCTTGACAAATCTCATCCAGTCGGGTAAAATATCGGGTGACTTGGCTTCAATGAGTACCTTGCGCGAATATAAATTGACACCTGGTTCCATTCTTCCCATACCATACTTTTCGGAATGGAAGGATGGAATAAAGAACAATGCTTTGACATCCAAGGGAGCATCTGCGCGGAAATGAATTGTGTCAAGTGGATCATCAATGTTGTTGGAAATGTACTTGTAAAAGTTTGCGTACGTCTCTTCGTCTACTTCCTTAGGATCTTTCACCCAAATTGCATCAATCGTGTTGACTCGCTTGCCATTAAGGAAAATTGGAAAGTTGACAAAGTTGGAGTAACGCTTCAAAATTTCCTCCAATTTGTTCTCGTCGCAATAATGCCAAAACTCCTCCTTCAAGAATATTTCCACGGACGATCCTCGTTCCTGGCGCACATTTTCATCCAAATCAGAAACTTCAAACGACCCGGCTCCGTTGTCGGACGACCATACTTTGGCGGGTTCATTAGCATGGTCTGTTAGGGCTGATTTGGATCGAACATCCACTTGATCGCCCACCATGAAAGCTGAATAAAACCCTACACCAAATTTTCCAATAATTCCTTTGGAGACATCCATACCTCCAGCGTCTTCTTGCAGTTTTAATTCGTTCAAAAAATTCTTACTACCGGAACGTGCAATGGTACCCAAATTCGAAATCATATCGTCACGTGTCATACCGATTCCTGTATCCGTGATTGTAATGGATGATTTCACCTCGTCCGTCTATGGTTCAAACAAACAAAAAAGAAAATAATGTTCAGATTTGCAAAAAAGATGTAACGATTCGAACGATGGTTTTCCATTCGACAAAACAACGTACCTCAATACGAATTTCCAAGGGTACATCAGGATCAATGAGACCACTTTCGTTTGTAGCTTGCAAATGTCGTAATTTTTCCAACGAATCACTGGCATTGGATACCAATTCTCGCAAAAAGACGTCCTTGTCTGTGTACAAACTGTTGGTAACAATGTCCAACAATTGTTTCGTTTCGGCTTGAAATTCCAACAATTCGACATTCTTTTTGGGACTGTCGGGTGCTTGTTGTTGCTTCGCTGTATTATTTTCTTTGTTTTTGTCAGTTTTCTCGTCTTTGGATGCAGAACTCAAGAGCCGAAGCTGGGTGGTGTGGTAGTGTCGTTGCTGATAAAGTTGAATCGTACTATTGGATGAGTTGCGACCGGACGATATCATGGCCGATGCTTGACTGCTGTTCGCTACAATTCCTCGATGGGCAGCAATGGCAACCTTGGTCAAGGCACGAGGTTGGGATCGGAGCATGTTGGTGAGCATGGATGACATGATTGCTGTATTTTGGTGGGTGTTTTTGGAGTAAACTGGAAGGTAGTACTTCAGAGTGTTCAACAAGCAAATGGATAGTGAGAAAGAGAAAGGATCCTGTGGCCTGAGTAGCTTCTTGTGGAGAAGCGGAAAAGGACAAAGATCTGAAACGTGCTACACATGCGTCATCTTCGTGTTGCGAATCAGTCACGGAAAGGGGGCGGAAAATGCTGTTTTTTGCTTAGGTATTGACACATCATCATTGGCGCAAAAATTGCCATCGCTAAAGAAACACACTGGAAACTTGTTTCTGAATGAAGCCCACACGGTCCTATTACAATTAGCAATTAGCACTTGACCTTACAAACATTCATCTATCTTACCAGGAAGTACATGTCCTACTCTCACAAACAACAACAAGGAAATGTGTGGACCCTCCTGGGGGGCTGCACGGCGGGTCGACCCATTGATCCAGGAGGAGACCCCCAGCATCACTACCACAACAACAAAAACAGTTTCTTTCGCGATCCATCTCGACACTCTCTCTTGTCCGACGACTACGATCGTCGAATTGTTGAATCGAATACTCAAAAGAAATACAGTAGTAAAGGAAGATTGCTTGGTAGCAGTACCGATTACAAGGGAAACACGACAAGTTGTCGATTGCCACTGGATCAACTATACGCAAGGCAACAACTCCCTCCCCATTATCCAAAGACCGCGCGCATTAACTCGAGTTATTTACAGCTGTCAAGTCCTACATCTAGTGCGGCAATAAGAAAGAGTCGATCTTGCTTTTCACAGCTACATCGGCAACGACAACCGCAAGATAATGAGATGAGAGAGTACTTTGATAATCCCTTGGATAACTCTACAGATACAACTTCTACCAGCACAGCAACGTCTTCCAATCATCGGATTAAAAGACATCGCTCTCCTCCACAGTATCAGCAACAGCAAAAGGAACGACAGGAACTATGTTATGTCGAGCGAGCAGCGCAGTTTTCACCAGCCATTCGTGCGGCACTCATGGCATCCCCCAGTGCCAATCGTAAGCAACAACGATGGAACGGCCGTCCAAGTCGGCTCGAACCTCAACAACTTCTAGCTAATACCCAGTGCAGCCAGTCATCTGTAAATAGTAACGATGGGGATGATATTCATCCCGTGTCTGCAATACAAGATTTGCCATCCTTGGTCGAGACAGCATCTTTGGTCACTGGTTCCCATTCGGGTGAACTTTCGTTTCCACTGTCCTTTGTGGAAGACAAGCAAGAAATGCAAGATCAATCCGCTGTATCAACTTTGACACTCGACCACTCTGTGACATCTCCTGGTAAACTACAAGAGCAGCAGCAACTACAGCAAGATGAAAGTTTGTACCGTGACTTGAGTTATTGTCGACAATCAGCGAGTCGTTTTCTGGAACGATACGGTATGAATCATGTTGTTACTGCGCATGCCTTTTTAGATTTGGGTCAGGCACAGATTCAAGTCCAAGACTTTTCTGCGGCCCAAGAGGCATGTCGTTCGGCTCTACGGGTCTTTGAGCGGAAATTTGGTTCCAACGATTTACACGTTGCCAAGGCACTAGAACTTCTTGCTATGGCACAAACGGGCTACGGAATGAAACAGCATTCCTCCACCACAAGTACAAACTCTGTAAACGATATTTTCAATTCTTTTTCTTCGGCACCTAATGAGCCCAGCAAAGCCAGGTTGCTGCTGGGACTGCAATCGTTGCGAAAATGCTTTCACATTCGATACCAGGCTCTGGGACCGACCCACATCGATACCGTCGAGACGGTCAACAAAATCGCCAATATCTACATGGCCTTGGGAATGTATTCGAGCGCTATTAAGGACTTTATGGAAGTCATGCAACTGCGCGCTGCCATTTTCGGTGATTATCATCCCAGTGTAGCCATTGCGGCACGAGCCATGGGACAAGTATTTCTGAAGCAGGAGCTTACCTCCGAAGCGAAAACGTACCTTCTAAAGGCATTGAATATTTTCGCAATGGCTGGACTACCTGAGCACCCGGCTGCTGTTCAATTGAGAGATGATGTAACCGCTCTTGGATTCGATCTGGCGCGGGTCGAGATTTAATAATAGCGAGCAGAAGCACGATGACGCTATCTAGAAGGAGCGATCTTCGCTATGATTTATTCATAATCAGTAGAATAAATAAACAAAAGTACAATACAATGCAGGCATTTTAATAAATTATTTGTTTACTTTCTGTGTCCTGTGAATTATTTTGAAGCTTCGGAGCTTCTGTTGTGTAACATATACAGTATATAGTGTGTTCATAGCGAGGTTAAACCAAACTCACTGCTTTATTTTTCGGTGCGACATCCTATTCCTTTTTCTCACCAAAACCAAGCATATTACCAGCAGCGTCCATGACTCCACTAGCGGTGTTCTTGGTTCCCGTAAGGATGTTTTCAGCGGAATCTTTGGTTCCATTGATAACGTTGCCAGCCATATCCTTGGTACCGTTGAAGGTGTCACCTACTGTTCCTTTCACAGAACCAATGAGATCCTTTTCATTGTTTGGGTTGGCGCCATCAATAAGGTTGCCAGCACCGTCCACAACTCCGCCGCAAGCTTTTCCAACCATGTCCTTTGTTCCATTGAAGGCGTTACCAGCTGTGTCCTTCAGGGCTCCAGGTAATGTCGTCTCGCGCATAGCTTCCGATGCATTTTGCATGGTAGCATCGGCGGTGTCCAAAGCTTGCTGTTTGGCTTCGCTAGCCTTGTCAGCGGCCTTGTCTGTGACGTTGTCGAATGTCTTTTGGGCATTCTCTTGAATGCTGTCGGTTTGTGCGTTTCCGTTAGCCATAGTTGAAACTGAGTTTTTTTTTAAGTTGCTTTTGTTATTATTTATTTTCTCTTTTTGCGAAATAAAATTGTGAGGAGAGATTGCAGTTTGTATTTCCAAGGAATAAAACGTCGCCTGCAACAAGTTTTGATTTTTGATTGATTGATGCCGAGCTCTGTGGATTTCTTTAGGAAAGTTCTGGAAGAAAAAAGAAGAACAGTCGAATTATCGTCATCAGTGGATGGGTTACCTCCGGGAATGAGCGTCGAAAGAGCTCTTAAGAGCGAAAAGTGTGGCAAGAAGCGCTTAACCGGTAATTCGCCGTTATTTGTCAAAAATTGTTCTTCATTTTTCAGTGACAGTAGAACTAGCTAGCTAGAGTAGTAGTAATCTAGTACTAGTAGTGACTCCCTCAATGTGCTCCTCCAGCGAATTATTTTAGGCCGAACAACCTTCTCTCGTTTAGAGCGACGAAGCGTTTACAGAAAAAAGGAGGAACGACTTCATGGCGTTTTTTGTCAAATTTTATGTATGAGGTGCGGCCTGAAGTTGCCTATTACTGTATTGACTCCAGTGTAATCAACACAAGAAATTTCAAAGTGTAGAGAGTTGCTGGCACAGGTCACTTACTTCTAAAGCTTTGGCTGTTTTAGCTTCAAGGTTCTAACGTTCTCTTCCTGCAAGGCGAGAAAAATCCAACGTAAAATTATAATTTTACGACAACTCCCCTCTTTTGCGAGGAAGCATTTTCAAAATAAAAGATTATTCATTAGCTACATAGCGAAAAGCGACCCTTCATGTATTCGAAGCCATCCATTCTGTGTTGAGCATACTTGATGTAGTCAAAATCGATGTCCGACAAAGTCGATTGCACAATACTCCAGATAGCCCAACTTATGTGGGAAACAAGCGTGTACCGCCCAATCTCATGTCGCGCCGCGGCCAAAAAGTCAAGATCATCTATGCTTTCCTTCAGATAGTTCAAATTACTACTATCTTGCGTATAGACGAGCGTTTGTTGTATATAGCTCTTTAGAAAGGCATTTTGCACTTCAACAGAGGGGTATTCTGCTTCATAATCTGCCTTGATGTTGTTCATATTGCAGTGCTCGCAAAAAGTATTGGCCATATCCACAGCTCGTGGATTAAAGCCGGCATATTCAAAATCAATCACTTGTAAAGGACAGTCCAAAGCCATGGGAGGTGATGATTCAGGATCAATTTTTTGATTGGCATTTCGAAGAAGATTTTGAGACTGCATATCCATGTGAGCAAACACATTTTGTCGAAGGAATGTTTTTGCTAAAGTGCTGCTCGATGGTTCTTCTGAGTTTGGTGCTTCGTGTAGAGCATCTTGCAGCCAAGACCAGTCCTTTTTTAATCTGTTTAACATGTCAACAGCTTTCTGGTTTTCTGCATTGGTCAGATTTTCCGCCATGTTGAGCCACGTTTGTGCACGAACAAAAATATCTCCCCGTTCAGTAGATTGCATCGAATTCATTATTGCCGACGACTTGTACGTCAATAAATGGCGAGGAATTTGCAAGGAATGGAAATGCGCCATAATGGGAGCTATATGAGACGGCCCCACCAGCGGCATTTCCTTGTAACTTAGTGAAATGTGATTGGGATAATATTCTTCCACCCGTCCATTCCGAAACCGTCCGTAGTATATAGGCCCTACATGTTGCGAACTCAGCCAGGCGCAAACATTATTTTCCACGTCACGGTCCACAATAGTGTTTTCTGCATTAATGTTGGACGGATGAAGGCGGACCAAGACACATTTCCTTTTGCCTGATGATTGGTTGCAAGCACTGGACACTACAAAGAGTTCATTGGACAAACCGCCAGTCAATGGCTTCACAGAAAGCTTGTCATTTGGAAAATCTCGCAAAAATGGACACAATTCTTTGGACACATTCTTTATTTGCTCGTCTTTGTCTTCGGACGAGACGGTGACGGTATAAGGCAATACATCATCAGCATTGTCTCGGTGAGTTGTCCCACTTTCCGTACTCTCTGTCCTCCGCGGTATGATGGTAGCCATTTCTATTGTGTCTTTTTTCTGAAAAACTTGTTTGTACTCTTCTTGTTTTGGTTTTGGTGTTTCAAAAATGAAATATTCTGATTTCAAAGTGGTGGACAGTGGACAGAGTCTACTACTCTGTACTACCGGTACTCGAATTACTAATAATACTAATAAAAGTTTGTTGATGATTTTTTTTTAGCAGAACTTCCAAGTGTTTGGTGTCTATTTCCAGGAGCTTAGACGCACACTATCTAAGTGCTTCGTGATCCATCAATCCTTCACTCCCGCTTGATTTTTCAAACATTGTTTTGCAAGCATTGGTTCAGCTCATTAGAGAGCGGGATATATATCAATGTGATTGAGCCATGATACGAGTAAAAAATACTGGAGTAATACAGTAGTATTGAGTATTTATTTTTGCATAGAAGCCGACAACCGGGGCTATTGCTCTCTGGTCGAACAAAACTGCCGATATTAACGTTGTAGAATGGAACAACGAAAAGGATCCCCAGGAACGCCTTCTTTTTTCACAAAAATCTAGTTTTGGCCTTTCGGTGTCCCCGTTCTATTTTTTGTACACGGAGGTGGATGGGTACGTGTATAGCAAGTTTCGTAGTTCCCAATCATAGCACAAGTTTCTTTAAACGATTACGATCTGGTTGGAGTGGAAGGCAAATTCGGCGATTGGAACGTTTGCGCATCGCACGACATTGTCTCTATCCTTTCGGTGCAATTCGAAGTCAAGAAAAGACTTTACAAGAAATATTTCCAAAACATTTTGAACAAAAGTGGGTCAGGAGGCGATAGAAAGGTATAATATAGAGTGCTGCAGTATCGAACGAACTCGTGACCCCTACATTAGCTGGCCACTTATTTCTGTTGCGGAGGCTTTTTCTTTTATTGTACTAGGTAGTAGGTCGCAAAATCCTATCAAACCTGAGTGTCTTCTAGGCAGACTCAGAAGTGTCGTTGTCTTGATTTTGTTGCTCCAAGTTGACACGCTGCAGACATCCCATTGGATAAATACCTACGACAGGAGTCTCGTCGGTATTCCTGGGTCTTGTCCGACAAATGTTGAGATTCCCATCTCGTCCGACTCCTTCCGCTAAAACATCAACCAAGTCACCAATTTCGACCGGGAATAATTCTCGTAATTCGCGAGATCGCAATCGAACCATACAGGTAAATTGTACAGGCGTATCGCTGTACTGTTCCGTTAGCAAATCCAAATCACCAAAGTCGGCATACAGTTGCTCCTGCGCACGCTGGATGCATTCACGTTCACGATTTTGAAAGTACTTGTCCACAAAAAGCAGTAACCAGATGGACATTCCAAAAAATAACACAGCATTGGCACCAACCAGCATAAGTTTACTCTTGGCATTCTTTTTGGCGGCATCTTGGAATTCACTACTACTGTTGTTGCTGTTGTTGGCTTGGTTTGTAGGCTTGGATAATTCCCGTTGTCTGGACAATTTTTTCTGGCGCAAGGGACTGGGACGATGTAGACCACTAAAGTATCTTGAAGAAGAAGCAATGGTGGTAGTTTTTGTTCTGGTAGTAGCAGAGGCAGACCATGATGTTGTGGAGGTCAGGGAGAAACATCTTTGCTGACCCGTGGCAAAGCGATTACGACTTCGTTTCAGCAAAGACATAGAGGCATTGCGGAGGGAATGCTGACATTGCATCTTTGGTCAGCTTAAATTATCAATAGATGAAAGAGAGCAGAGTAAAGAGAATAGTATTATTGTGTAACTTCAGGTTGAGATGATGAATGGATAAGTGGATAGTGGATGAATCATAAAAAAAGTATTTGGAGGATACTCTACTAGCTAGCTACTCGAGTAGTAGAGTAGTAGACTAGCTAGCTAGTAGTGGGTCTAGTAGTCTACTACTACTACTCTAGTACTAGTTAAAAATAATAATAAATCTCGCAGTAAAAAACACCAACTTGGACAAAACTATTCTAACACTAACTCTACGCAATGTTCAAAGAACGTTTAACGTCTTAACGGTAAATGATGAGGCTCATAGCCTGGTGCGGATATCCAAAATAAAGAAAAAGCCATTCTTTTGTCGATGAAGTGTTTTCCTTTCTCTTCTTCTGCCACATAATTTTTCATTATTATTAATAACAGTGTGTCCTAGTATTGGAGATTCCAATACAAATCCACCAAACTCCCTCCAAACTACTTTACTCTTTCTCGGATCATCGACCGATAAACCTTAAAAACTTTAGTTTCAACCATGGCAGCTTTCAAAGATCAGGTATGTTTCGTTTCAATTATTTACTTTACCTCTTCTTGATTCGAAGCAATGTGAATTGTTTCAAGATTCGCGATCCGACGGATCGGAACGCGATTACATTTCTTGACTGGAATTCGCGTACTAATTTTCTCCTGTCGTTTTTTGGTTTGCACAAATAGGAATTTACCGGCCTCAAGTCACTCAAGGATCATGATCCTGAAATGTACGACTTGATCGAACAGGAAAAGAATCGTCAGTGGCGTGGTTTGGAATTGATCGCCTCTGAGAATTTTACGTCTCGCGCCGTCATTGAGTGCCTGGGATCGGCCTTGACGAATAAGTACGCCGAGGGTTTGCCCGGTGCCCGTTACTACGGAGGTAACGACGTTGTCGACAAGGTCGAGGAGCTCTGTCAGAAGCGTGCCCTCGAAGCATACGGTCTCGATCCCCAAAAGTGGGGCGTCAACGTCCAGCCCTACTCTGGCTCTCCCGCCAACTTTGCTGTGTACACCGCTCTGTTGAAGCCCCACGACCGCATTATGGGTCTCGATTTGCCCAGTGGTGGTCACTTGACCCACGGATTCTACACCTACTCCAAAAAGGAGGGAACGCGTAAGGCTGTTTCTGCCACCTCGGTCTACTTTGAGTCCCTTCCCTACCGTGTCCACCCTGAAACTGGATACATTGACTACGATCAATTGGAGCGAGATGCTGCTTTGTTCAAACCCGCCATGATTATTGCTGGATTCTCTGCTTATCCTCGGGATATCGACTACGAACGCTTCCGTAAGATTGCCGATGCTAACGGATCCCTCTTGATGATGGATATGGCCCACATTTCGGGATTGGTCGCTACCGGACAACTCAAGTCTCCCTTTGAGCTTTGTGACGTCGTCACCACTACAACACACAAGTCACTCCGTGGACCCCGTTCTGGTATGATCTTCTTTCGCAAGGACGAACGTGACTTCGAAAGTCGCATCAACCAGGCTGTCTTTCCCGCCTTGCAGGGAGGTCCCCACGAACATCAAATTGCTGGAGTTGCCACTCAGTTGAAGGAGGTCAACACACCTGAATTCAAAGTCTACTCGCAACAGGTAGTGAAGAACGCTCAGGCACTTGCCAACAAACTCATCTCCATGGGACACACTGTCGCATCTGGCGGAACTGAAAACCACCTGGTTTTGTGGGATCTCAAGCCAGCGAATATCACAGGAAGTAAATTCGAAAAGGTTTGTGATGCCGTCAATATTACTTTGAACAAGAATTGTGTTCCCGGTGATCGATCGGCTGTCACCCCCGGTGGCGTCCGTATTGGATCTCCTGCTCTTACCACCCGCAAGATGGTGGAGAGTGACTTTGAGAAAATTGCTGTGCTTTTGGATGAGACGTTAAAGGTTGCTCTTGCCATTCAAGAAAAGAGCGGCCCGAAGTTGAAGGACTTTATGGACGTGCTGAAGGATAATGCTGAATGTGAGGCCATCCGCAAGAAGGTCAACGACTTCGCTTCGACTTTCCCCATGCCCGGCTTTGACCCCAAAGAAATGAAGTACCAAAATCCTTACGGCCCCGAAAAATAAATTACCATGTGGACAAATCGTCACCCTGCCCCTGGGCTGCAGGACCAGCAGTCTCAAAAACCTCTTGATGACAGCATCTGGAAGCCCCGTTACAATGTCTAACCAAAACCCTAGTTATAAGGAGAACTCTATACTCGAGTACATTATAATATTATTGCTTTTATTCTAGCACGCAATGGCCAAGTTCTTTTACTCCGCATGACTAATTTGGTCAATGCGATCTCCGTTAGCAATGTCAGCAACGTCGTCAATCATGAACAAAATGGCTCCGTCCGAGACAACATCATCTACGCCGAAAAATACTTTCGAGATGACGCCAGCCCGCGCCGCTGTCACCACATGCAGCATCTTCATTGCTTCTAGCACCACTATAGACTCTCCGGCCTTTACTTCTTCTCCCACTTGCTTGTGTAGCTGGGCAATCTTTCCAGGCATTGGCGTCTTGACGGCGCCTTCCCCTGAAGTAGCAGCTAATATGCTTTCCGGCAGGGGCGATAGCGGGTGTATAAAGTCAACTTCCCAGAAAAATCCGTCCTTGCGGTTTGGCTCTTTGGGCCACAGACTACACTTCATCAAACCATCTGCTTCACGCAAGATACAAGTGAAAGACATGCGATGCGTTCCGTTCAAAACTACATTCATGCTACCATCTGAATTGATATATCCAGCCACGTGAAAGGAGTCGACAACATCGCCGTCCTCCAGAACACGAATATCAAAGGATCCATCTCGATTACTAATGCAGTCCACGAAGGATTCTTTTGATTCTTGGTCTCCAACCAGCTTTAGCTGGCGGCTTGCTCGACCAGCGAGACCACCAGCTCTCCAAGAGCCTGATGTTGAGCACCACGGCGATCGCAGTTGCCGGGCAGGACCTACTCGTTGTTCCAAATGCAACAGGGCAGCAAAGGCTCCAATAGATTGTGCAATGGGAATCGGCCGCGGCCTTGCTTCAAGTTGCACATCATCAGCGTGGTCCTCTAGAAATCCAGTGTTGACAGCCCCAGCTTTCTGAAAGGTCGGATGCTCGGCACAAGCCACCAAGAATTCAATATTTGTTGGTACGCCTACAATCTGGTAGTCCTTCAGGGCCGATACCAGTTTGTTTAGGGCAAGTTCACGACTCTTGTCGTGTACAACAAGTTTACTTATCATGGGATCGTAATAAACGCCAACCTCTTGACCAGATTGAAGGCCTGTATCCACTCGAATACCGTCGTTGGATGCACCAGTGTTTATATCGCACGGTGGAGAATGATGCCAAATGGTCCCAGTAGCAGGCATGAAATTTTTGTGTGGGTTTTCTGCATATATACGGGCCTCAAACGCGTGCCCCATACAGGAAATGTCCTCCTGTTTCATGGGCAGCTCTTCTCCCGCGGCAATTCGAAGCTGCCATTCCACAAGATCTACGCCTGTAATTTGTTCGGTTATGGGATGCTCCACCTGCAATCGTGTATTCATTTCACAGAAATAGAATTGGTCGGGCTGTTTGGAGTCTAATAAAAATTCTACTGTCCCTGCATTGACGTATCCAACAGCTTTAGCCGCCTTGGTGCCCATCTCACCCAGTCGGAGACGGATATTGGCTGGCAAATCGGAAGCGGGAGCTTCTTCAATGATTTTCTGGTGTCGTCGTTGGAGACTACAATCGCGCTCGTACAAATGAACACAATTTCCAAACGAATCGGCTACAACTTGCACCTCCACGTGACGTGGAGATAGGAGGTATTTTTCCATCAAGACTTTTGAATCTCCAAATGCAGTTTGGCTCTCCCGTTGACAGGATGACAGGGCTTCTTTAAATTCGCTTTCCTTCCATACCAGTCGCATACCCTTGCCGCCTCCGCCCATGACTGCTTTAATTAGAAGAGGAAATCCTACATCTGTGATTGCCTTTTGCAGCAAAAAATCGGCATCTTGATTCTCGTCTCCAAAGAAACCGGGCGTAATGGGCACTGCTGCTTTTTCCATGATTGCCTTGCTCTGAGATTTGGATCCCATAGCGGTAATGGCAGGAGCTGATGGTCCAACTGAATAGCAGAGAAGAAATAAAAAACGGCGAATTAGGCCAAACTATGTACGTGATGCGAATCACATCGAAGAGCACTAAAATTCAAATACAATGTAGACGTACCAAATTTTATTCCCGCTTCTTGGACTCGGTTAGAAAAGCCAGCATTTTCGGACAGGAATCCGTAACCAGGATGAATGGCAGATGCACCCGAGGCTTGTGAAATCCTCAGAACTTCATCTTGCATCAGATACGAGTCGCCTGGACTGGGACCTGTTCCAATTAAATAAGCTTCATCCGCCATTCTGGCATGAAGTGCATCCGGTCCATCTGCCACGCTGTAGAGGGCTACAGTAGGAATACCCAGCTTTTTACAGGTCCGTATCACACGGCAGGCGATTTCACCGCGGTTGGCTACCAAGACTTTATCCAAATCGATTTTGGACGATAGATAGCGTTTGGCAAAGGATGATGCACCATAGTGTTTGCAAGGTATAATGGTAGAAGCTAGCAGATTAGACTTGCTGCAGAGAAATCGCTGCTGGACACGTAGCATAATTGCGGATGGATGTTTTTTGGAATAATAATATGGCTTGGTCAGGCCTTCTCAATGTCAAGTAGAGCAATAATGCGGAAAGAATTTTTGCTGACATGACCAGACCTAGGGAAAAATGTACGGTATGGATAATTAATTCTAGGCCCACCGTTGATTCCAGTGCCATGGTCAACTCTAAGATTATAATTAATGTATTGTTTGACATCAAAATTATAG
>Ga0100402_1004591_pt1 | contig 14528 bp, 13 predicted proteins | sample CryGeyme20150102_FD_80419 | JGI IMG/M metagenome (GOLD analysis project Ga0100402, IMG submission 80419) | Groundwater microbial communities from Crystal Geyser aquifers in Utah, USA - Crystal Geyser metaG 2015-0102 | ecosystem: Environmental > Aquatic > Deep subsurface > Groundwater | place...
CCTTGCTGTCGTAGGAACCAAGTTGGACGAGATGCGAGGTCGCGCGTTCGTCGCTGGCGACGCGCGCAGGCGCAGCGGTGGCCGCCATGCGGCGCTGCGAAGATGCTGCCAGGCGCGGCGCCGAACGTTCGGCGCGCGCAGGCAGGGCCTGCACCACCGGGTTCGAAACATAACGAATGCCCGGTTCTGCTGCTGCCACCGTGGCAACGGTTGGCGCAGGCGCTGCGAACGCCTGCGCAAAGGTGCCGACCGGGGCAGGTTCGGATGCTGCCGTAACCGGTGCTTTGGCCGCCATCGCTGCGGGCGCTTGCGCAGCGGCTTCGGCGACCATCACGTCCTGGCTGGGGAAATTGGCGAGCGCGAGCTGCTGCGGTTGGCCGCCGTCGATGCGCGGGGTGACGTTGATCAGGCTGGCAACGCGCTGCTGGAACTGTTCGGGGGCCGACATCGCGGCCCACTGCGTCATGCGCTGATCGACCAGGTTTGCAGGCACGTCTTCGGCTGCCATCACCCGTGCTGCCCGCCAGTTGCCAGCGAGCGCATAGGTGTAAGCAAGGTTCTGGCGCAGCTTGGGAGAGGCTTTGTCGGTGGCCCGCACGGCATTGACCAGCACGTGCACACCGCGTTCGGGCTGCCCCGCAAGCGCAAGCGCAAGGCCAAGGTCAGCCGGATCAATCAGATTGGCATAATCATCAAGCACTGCGCTGGCTGACCGCCCTTCGCCCAGCGCGATCTTGGCCAGCGCGAAGCTGAGCACGGTGCGCGGGTTTTGGTCGCCAAGGTCAAGCGCATCGCCAAAGCTGGTCGCCGCCGACTGGAACCGCCCGGCTTCGAGATAGGCAGCGCCAAGCAGCGTCCGGTAACCGGGGTTGCGCGGGTCCGCCAGCACGGCGGCCTCGGCGTGCCCGACCGCCTTGTCGACCTGCCCCTTGTTGAGCGCCGTCTGCGCACTGGCAAAGGACAGATCGGCGCGCGGGGCGGCCGAGGTGGTGCACCCCGCCAAAGCCAGCCCTGCGAGCGCGGTCGAGACGGCGAGCGCCAGGCGCGGCGCGTTTGCGATGCTGCGGTCCATAGTCATTTCCCCATTGATCCTGCTGGTTCAAGTTGTGGTCGGTTGGTGCCGGTCAGTGGCGCTTGAGATGGTTGGCGATCACGTCGAGATCATCGAACTCGGCGAGCAATCGATCGAGCGCCTCGGTCACCAGGACTTGCGCACTGACGCCTTGCATCGTGGCGGCGAGACGCAGTTTGAGATGACGCTCGGTATCAAGCCGAAGGGTAAAGGCGGCGCGGCGGCCCGATTGCACCGCTGGCGTGCGCACTTTCGGCGCAGCGAGCGTAGCCGCGGTCGTTGCGACGGGCTGGGGCGCTTGTGTTTGCACGAACACCGGGGCGTAATTTTCGCCCTCGATCGCTTCATCATCGTAATCTTCTTCGTCTTCTTCGGCGTCGTATTCGGGCTCGAATTCCTCCGGGCCGGTCATCGCCGCATCAGCGAGCACGCGTTCTTCGAGCCGGCGCTGCTGACGGTGGACAATCGGGCCGACGCCCTGATCAAAGGTATCTGCGGTTACACCAGCGTTGATCGGCACGATGTCGGCCCCGATCTGCGCTTCGGTGTCGCCCATGTCGTTCCAGCCGAGATCCTCAAGCTGTTCGTCCGCCAGCACAGCCAGTTCCGTCTCGCTCTTGGCGAGCGGGGGCAATTGCGGGCGCATCGCAGGCTTGGCACCGCCCTTGCGGGCGAGCAAGGTTGGACCGAGCGAGGCAAAACCGGGTTCGGACATCGCCCTTGAGCCTTTCGTTTACTGGGCCACCCGGCGGCCAAAGCCACCGGCGGGACGCGGCACGCCGCCCATCTGCTGCGCCTGACCATTGGGGGACGGAGCAAACACGGTGCGACGGAAATTCTTTTCAAGCCGATCAGCGATGTAGCGCCACAAGGCAGTGATCTCTGCGGCACTGCGGCTTTCGGGATCGACTTCCATTACGGTGCGCCCGTCGATCATCGACGCGGCATAATCGGTGCGGTGGTGCAGGGTGATCGGGGCAACTGTGCCGTGCTGTGACAGCGCGACCGCGGCTTCCGAGGTAATCTTGGCTTTGGGGGTGGCAGCGTTGACCACAAACACCAGCGGTTTGCCCGCGCGTTCGCACAGATCGACCGTTGCGCCCACAGCGCGCAGATCGTGCGGGCTGGGCCGGGTCGGCACCACGATCAGTTCCGACACGCTGATCACCGACTGGATCGCCATCGTAATGGCGGGCGGGGTATCGATTACTGCCAGTTTGAAGCCCTGCTGGCGCAGCACCTGAAGATCGTTGGCCAGTCGCGACACGGTGGTCTGCGCAAAGGCAGGGTACTCCGCCTCACGCTCGTTCCACCAGTCGGCCAGCGAGCCTTGCGGATCGATGTCGATCAGCACGACCGGGCCAGCGCCTGCGCGCTGGGCCTGAACGGCGAGATGTCCGGACAGGGTGGTCTTGCCCGATCCACCTTTCTGCGATGCCAAAGCGAGTACACGCAACGCTTGGGTCCCCCTGGATTGAACCGCTCAGAGCCGCCCTATTGCGACGCCTGATCTCGGCTGGATGAACACGGGATCGCAGGATACCCCTAATTTAGGGTTAAGACAGGCGACCTTCGTGCAATCGAATTGTCTGCCGGTTGCAACGGGATACGCCGCACCGGGGAATGCCGCTGGGGTTGGCAACGGTTTGCTAACCCTGTTTCGGCTATGTTGGTCAGAACAGCTGGCGCAGCATCGCCTGAGGCAAAGACACTTGAGGCAGACACAATGGCACGAAAGATCAGCTGGAGCGCAAAGGGCGCAGCAGTTCACCCAGGCATGGGCATGATCAGCATGGTCGGCTTGGGCATGGCAGCACTGGTGGCAGCGCCGGCGCTGGCCGACGTGAAGGCCGGGGTCGATGCGTGGAGCGCGGGCGATTTCACGCGCGCGGTGGTGGAGTGGCAAGGCCCGGCAGCGGCAGGCGATCCTGATGCCTTGTTCAACCTGGCGCAGGCCTATCGTCTGGGCCGCGGGGTCGAAATCGACAATGCGCGCGCGCGCCAGTTGTATGAACAAGCGGCCATGCTTGGCCATGTGAAATCCGCTGACAACTTTGGGCTGATGCTGTTTCAGGAAGGCGAGCAGGCCAAGGCGATGCCGCTGATCCGCGCTGCATCCGACCGCGGTGATCCGCGCGCGCAGTATGTGCTGGGCCTGTCGTACTTCAACGCCGACTACGCTCCGCGCGACTGGGTACGGGCCTATGCGCTGATGACCCTGGCAAATGGTTCGGGCCTGCCACAGGCCGCTGATGCGCTGGTGCAGATGGATCAATATATCCCTGCCGCGCAGCGCAGTCAGGCGCAGGCGCTCGCCCGCGAGCTTGAAGCCGGGGCCAAGGCGCAACGGGCCACCGAACTGGCCGCGGCCGAACTGGCAATTCGTCCAGAGGTGGTGGCAGCAGTGAGCCAAGCGGTGGCGCCGCCTGCGCCCAGGCCTGAGGTGGCAGGCCCGCCCACAGCATCAACCCCGCGCCCGGCACTGGCTGCCCAGGGCCATGCAAAACAGCGCACCTGGCGCGTGCAGCTTGGCGCATTTGGCGTGGCGGCCAATGCTGATCGTTTGTGGCGCCAGCTGGCGGGGAATGCCGTGCTGGCGGGCACGAAAAAGGCGCTGGTTCCGAGCGGTAAGATCACCCGCCTGCTCGCCACCGGTTTCGCCAGCGAGGCTGCGGCCACCCGCGCCTGTTCAACGCTCAAGCAACAAGGCCAAGCCTGCCTGGTCATCGGGCAGGGCTGAGGCCGGCGCGGTTCGCAAAGCTGCCGACCCATGCGATAAAAGCTACCGGCGCGCTTCCTATCGCCGTCGGATTTGCTAGTCTCCCGATCCACACCGGCGGGGGATCGGCCATGACTGCAGCGCCTGAAGTACAATCGGTTGAAGCTGCGGTCGCCGATCGGCCACCCGCTATCGCGCCTGTCGCCGCGACCGAGCGGATCGATACGCTCGATTTTATTCGCGGGCTGGCAGTGATGGGCATTCTGGCGGCCAATATCATCGCCTTCGGTCAGCCGTTTGACGCGTATATGTACCCCGCCGCATTCAAGGTCGATCCGGGTGATCCGGGCGGGTGGATGTGGATTTCGCAGTTCATCCTGATTGATGGCAAGATGCGCGGGTTGTTCACCATCCTGTTCGGCGCCGGGATCTGTCTGTTCATGGAGAAAGCCTGGGCGAGGGGAGCCACGCGCGCGCTTCAGGCGTGGCGGCTGACGATTTTGATGGCTTTCGGGCTGATCCATTTCTTTTTCATCTGGCCGGGCGACATCCTGTTTTACTACGCATTATTCGGCTTTGTCGCGCTGGCCTGTCTGGGGTGGAGCATCAAGGCTCAGCTGTGGGTCGGGCTTGCGGGCTATATGCTGGGCGTGCTGCTTTACGCCGCGATGTTCACGGTGACATGGGCGATCGCGGATACGCGCTTTGGCGAATCGGCCCCTGAATTGGCTGGACAGCGCGCCGGGATGATCGCCGCGATTGATGAAACGCTGGCCCGCGGCGATGTGCCCAACGCGGCGATTGCGTCGGGCGATTATGCTGGCTTGGTCACGCATCGGCTGACCGAGCAGTGGAACGAGCCGTTGATGAATGCGTTGCTGTTCGGGTTTGAAACGCTGCCACTGATGTTGATCGGGGTGGCGCTGTATCGGCTCGGCTTTTTCAGTGGCGGGTTTGACCGGGACCGATTGCTGCGCTGGGGCTGGGCGGGCGGGGTTGTCGGCGGATTGGCGCATCTGGCGATCGGGCTGGTGATGCAGGCAGGGGGATTTACCTATTATGGCACGCTTGCGGCGTTTGTCGGATGGAGCCCGTTGCCGCGCCTATGGATGGTGCTGGGTTTGGCGGCATTGCTGGTGGCTTATGCGCCGTCAGCGACAGGCTGGCTGGGTGACCGCATTCGCGCTGCGGGCCGGGCGGCGTTCAGCAATTACCTTGGTACATCGGTGGTGATGATGTTCGTGTTCCACGGCTGGGCACTGGGTTTGTTCGGCGAATTGAACCGCCCGCAACTTTATATCGTGGTGGTGTTGGCGTGGGCGGCGATGCTGGCGTGGTCAAAGCCGTGGCTGGATCGCTATCGCTACGGCCCGCTGGAATGGCTGTGGCGCAGCCTGACCTATCGCACCGTTTTTCCGCTGACGAAGTGACTAGCAACGCCGGGTGGCGCTGATCGGCGGAGCAGCCGCCGCAGGCGCGAGGATTTCGCGCGCCGGAGGCGTGCGGATGCAAAAATTCTTGTTATTGAGAATAACTCGCATACATTCGCCTCTGCAAACGCTTCGCAGGAAAGATTCGCCCGGCCATGTATATCTGCATTTGCAACGCGATCCGTGAAACTGACCTGCGCAATGCTGCGCTGTCCTGCGATGGCGATGCTGAAGCGGCCTATGCCTGCCTTGGCAAACGCCCCAACTGCGGCCAATGTCTTGAAGAAGCGCAGCAAATCATCGATGCTGAACGGGCCGCTGCGCGCTGCGATGCATTCGCACTATAGGGCGTGGCTTTCGCGATTGCGAACCCATCGCAAACTGCTGATTTCGAACCAAAAAGTATTGCTCACCCCTTGCCGGCATGGCCTTGCAGCGTCTATCTGAAGGCACCTGCCGCACGGCGTTTTGATCTATCGCAAGGAGCATCCCCCGATGAAGGGCGATCCGAAAGTCATCGACTATCTCAACCAGGCGCTCACCATCGATCTGACTGCGATCAACCAGTATTGGCTGCATTACCGCGTGCTCGACAATTGGGGCCTCAAGCAACTGGCCGCCTATGAACGCCGCGAATCGATCGAGGAAATGGAGCACGCCGACAAGCTGGCCGAACGCATCCTGTTCCTTGACGCGCTGCCCAATTTTCAGGCGATCCACAAACTCAAGGTCGGCGAGACGGTCGAAGAAGTGCTCAGGGCCGACATGGCGCTTGAAAACGAAGCGATCCCGCTGCTGCGTGATGCCATCGAACATTGCGAAAGCGTGCGCGATTACGTCAGCCGCGATTCGTTCGCCGATATCCTCAAGAACGAGGAAGAGCACGTCGATTTCCTCGAAACCCAGTTCGAGCTGATCGACCGGATGGGCCTGCACAATTACGTGCAGCTCCAAAGCCAGGCGGCAGGCGAAAAATAGCCTGGCCGCCAGTGTGAATTAAAGCGGGGCGGGGCCAGATGCGGCCCGCCCCTTCCTTTGTTGCAGAGCGCTCTAACTTTTCGGCGGCAGCGCGCCGATCGCAGCCAGCCGCGTTTCGAGCAGGAAAAATCCAAGGCCCGTCACCAGCAGCAGCATCGTCAACACCCACAGCAACGCAATCAGCGTGCCGATCTGCGCGGTGATATAGGCCGAGATGAACAGCAGCCCGATCACCGCGCTGATGATTACCGCCGCCGCGGTCGAAAACATGATCGCCCCCTGCATCAACCGCCGCCGCCGCATCAACCAGCCAAATTCGAGCGTCTGCCGTTCGGTGCGCTGCCCCTCGCTTGCATCCTCGATCCGCTCGATCCGCTGGGCAATCCAGATCATCCGGCTCATGATGACGTTCATCACCGCGCCAATGCCGGACAGCAGAAACGCGGGCGCCAGGCTCAATTGCACGACCTGCTGCACGCGCGGGGTGGAGGCGGTGCGTTCAAAGATTTCGAGCGCAAACGGGGTGCGCTGCACTTCTGCGGCGGCGGCGGTGAGAAGGTCAAACAGCATCACCCGTCCTTGGCGTAGGGATTCTTGTTGCTTTTCAGGGTCACCCGCACCGGCACCGCATCAAAGCCAAGTTTCGCGCGGATGCCGTTGACGAGGTACCGCTCGTAACTGGTCGGCAGCAGATCCAGCCGTGATCCGAAAATGACAAACCGCGGCGGGCGGGTGCCGGCCTGGGTGATGTAACGCAGCTTGATTCGCTTGCCGCCGGGCGCGGGCGGCGGGTTGGCTTCGAGCGCATCGTCGAACCAGCGGTTCAATGCGGCGGTGGAGACGCGCTTCGACCAGCTGTCACGCAATTCAAACGCGCCGCTGAGCATCTGATCCAAACCCTTGCCGGTCTTGGCGCTGACGGCGAACAGCGGCAGGCCGCGCACCTGCGCCAACCCGTCATCCAACGCGCCGCGGATGCCGTTGAACAGCTTGCTTGGGTCTTCGTGCCCAATGTGACCGGCAACATCCCACTTGTTGATTGCGATCATCAGTGCGCGACCTTCTTCGAGCACCAGGGACGCGATTTTCAGATCCTGATGTTCAAGGCCCTGGGTGGCATCGAGCAGCAGCACCACTACCTCGGCAAAATCGACCGCCCGGCGCGCATCGGCAACCGACAACTTTTCAAGCTTTTCGGTGACATTGCGTTTTTTGCGCATTCCGGCGGTGTCGATCAGGCGGATCTCGCGCGTTTCGCCTGATTTGGGATCGGTCCAGTGCCAATCGACCGCAATCGAATCGCGGGTGATCCCGGCTTCCGGCCCCGTCAGCAGCCGGTCTTCGCCAAGCAGCCGGTTGATCAGCGTGGATTTCCCTGCATTGGGCCGTCCGACGATCGCGAGTTTGAGCGGGCCCGCGGGACGATCATCCTCACCCATCGCGGCGGCATAGGCGTCTTCGATCTCCTTTGCCTCTTCGTAGAGATCGGCCATGTTGCCGATGATCGGAAACAACCCGCCAAACAGATCGGCAATGCCTTCGCCATGTTCCGCCGACAAGGCGACCGGATCGCCAAGGCCCAGCGCGTATGATTCGAGCACGCCGTGTTCGCCCGCCGATCCTTCGGCCTTGTTGGCAACCACCACCACCGGGACTTCCTGTTCGCGCAGGTAGCGGCCGATTTCCTCGTCTAACGGCGTGAGGCCTGCGCGCGCGTCGATCACAAACAGCGCCGCGTCCGCGCCTTCAAGGCTGGCCTCGGTCTGGATCCGCATCCGGCCCGGCAAGGTGTGGATGTCATCATCCTCCCACCCGGCAGTATCGACCACGGTAAAGTGCAGGCCTGCAATATCGGCATCGCCCATGCGGCGATCGCGCGTGACGCCGGGCTGATCATCGACCAGCGCGAGCTTTTTGCCCACCAGCCGATTGAACAGCGTGGACTTGCCGACATTGGGTCGGCCGATGATGACAACGGTTGGTTTTTCGGGAAGCATGATCGCACGCCAAGTGGGCGCAAACGCCCATTTTGGCAAGCGGTGTGGGCGCGTTGTCGCGGGCGCGGGCTAGTCCTTGCGGGCGACCGGCGGGTTTTCGCCGAGATCTTCGTACCACGCTTCGACCGGACCGGTCAGCTTGATTGTCAACGCCTGACCCTTGCGGTCAAGGCTTTTGCCCGCTTGCACCCGTACCCAGCCTTCGGGGATCGAATATTCCTCGATATCAGTGCGCACGCGGCCCTTGAACCGGATGCCGACCCCGCGTTGCAGCTTTTCCGCGTCGAAAAACGGGCTGCCGGGATTGACCGAAAGGTGACCGGGGGGCACGTCCGCACCTGTTGTGGCCGGTTCGGGGGTGATTTCGGGGGTTTCATCGCTCATCCGAGCGCCCATAATCGCCAATCATCAACCCTTCAAGCGTGTTGCGCTTGCCCTTTTTACTTGGGGGGGATAAGGGCGCTGGCTAATACGCGCGGGGAGCTTTCCGGCTTCCCGCGCGGCTTCGTTCGGGCATGCGGGCGTGGCGAAATTGGTAGACGCGCCAGATTTAGGTTCTGGTATCGCAAGATGTGGGGGTTCGAGTCCCTTCGCCCGCACCAAATTCGCCCCGAACCAGCTCGGCTTACCGGATTTTTGGCAAGAAGGCTTCAATCAGTCACCATGCAAACCAAGCAGACCGTCAACGAAGGGCTCAAGCGCGCCTATCTGATCACGATCCCCGCCGCCGATCTTTCCGCGAAGATCGACGCTGAGATCAAGAAGGTTGCGCCGCAGGTGCGGATGCCCGGCTTCCGTCCGGGCAAGGTGCCCGCCAACCTCGTCAAGAAGATGCACGGCGAATCTCTGCACGCGCAGGTGGTAAATGACACCATCCGCGAATCGGTCGACAAGCTGCTGCGCGATGAAGCACTGCGCCCGGCGATGCAGCCCGAAATCGGGCTCAAGGAAGATTATGCCGAAGGCAAGGACGCCGAAATCACCGTCAGCCTTGAAGTGCTGCCGGTAATCGACGCGCCGAGCATTGACGGCATCAGCCTTGAAAAGCTGGTGGTGCCAGTGACCGACGCGCAGGTTGACGAAGCGCTGGTGGGGATTGCGGGCCAGAACAAAAGCTACAAGGACGCGGCCAAAACCAAGAAGGCGGCGGACGGCGATCAGCTGATCATCGATTTCGTCGGCAAGCTGGACGGCGTGGAATTTGACGGCGGCAAGGCCGAAGACGCGGCGTTGGTGCTGGGTTCGGGCACCTTCATCCCCGGCTTTGAAGAGCAGCTGGTGGGTGTGAAAACCGGTGCGGAAACGACCATCACGGTTACCTTCCCGGCCGAATATCAGGCCGCGCATCTGGCGGGCAAGGAAGCGACTTTTGACATCACCGTGAAGGCGGTGAAGGTCGAAACCGAAACCGTGATCGACGAAGATTTCGCCAAGAGCCTCGGCCTCGACAGCCTGGATAAGCTGCGCGAGATCATGAAGGCGCAGCTCGAACAGCAGACCGGCGGGCTGACCCGCACCCAGATGAAGCGCGCGTTGCTCGATCAGCTTGCTGCCGGCCACAGCTTCGAAGTGCCCGGCACGATGGTCGAAGCCGAATTCGCGCAGATCTGGGCGCAGTTGCAACAGGAAGCGGCCAATGATGCCGAACCCGCCGCTGCATTGAAGCAGATCGACGACGAGAAGGACGAATACAAGGCGATTGCCGAACGCCGCGTGCGGTTGGGCCTGCTCTTGTCCGAAATCGGACAGGCGAACGGGGTCGAAGTGACCGGCCAGGAAATGGGGATGCTGATCCAGCAGGCCGCGGCGCAATATCGCCCCGAAGATCGCCAGCGGTTCGTCGACTACATCCAGTCTGAACCGATGGCCGCTGCCCAGCTGCGCGCGCCGTTGTATGAAGACAAGGTGGTCGATTTCCTGTTCAACAAGGCCGAAGTGACGACCCGCGAAGTTACCGTTGAGGAACTTCAGGCCGCGATCGAAGCCGAAGAAACCGCACCCGCGCCTGCGCCAAAGAAGGCGACCGCCAAAAAGAAGGCTCCGGCGAAGAAGTCCGACGCTCCGGCGGAAGACGCCAAGCCCGAAAACAAGGCCCCGGCCAAGAAAGCTGAAGCCGCGGCTGAAAAGCCCGCTGCCAAGAAGGCGCCCGCCAAAAAGGCCGCTGACCCTGAAGCCAGGCCTGCGGCCAAGACGGCTCCGGCCAAGACGGCTCCGGCCAAGAAGCCTGCGACGAAGAAGTAATCGGCGCCGGCGCAGCGGGTTACTCCCCCGCCGGTTCCCAGCGTTTGAACGAAGGCGCGGGCAGCTTGGCTGTCCGCGCTTTTTCGTAAGCCGCGCCTGCTTTCAAGACGCCGTGGTCGTCCCACTTCGCGCCAAGGATGCTGATGCCCACTGGCAGGCCTTCAATCGCACCCATCGGCACGGTGAGGTGCGGATAGCCTGCGATTGCTGCAGCACTGCCGAACCCGATCGAGCCGTTGAAATTGTCGCCATTGACCAGATCGCTCACCCAGGTCGGCCCGCGCGTCGGCACGACGAGGAATTGCACGTCATTGTCAGCCAGCAGCTGATCGAGCGTTTCCGGCCCGGCGATTCGCAGTGCGTTGGCGCGGGCGGCCTCATAAGCTGCGGGGTCGGTCGTGGTTTCGGCCAGCTCGAACAATTCCTGCCCGAACCAACGCATCTCATCATCCGCGTGCGCCTTGTTGAACGCGATCAGATCAGCCAGGCTGCGCGGCGTCGCGCCCGTTTGGAAGGCGGGGATCGAGGTGAGATATTTGCCCATCTCCTCGCGCAGCTCGAACATCAGCACGGTAAAGCTGTCAGCATACATCTGCGCATTGGGTTCAAAGCTGATGTCGACCAGCACCGCACCGGCGCGCTCCAGATCGGCCAGCGCGGTGGTGAACACCGCCGCCAGATCAGCGCGGTTGCCGACCTGCCGCCGCATCACCCCGATCCGCACGCCTTTGAGCGAAGCGGTGTCCAGTCCCAAAGTGTAGCTCACGGCCCGCTTGGCCTCCAGCGTCACGGGATCGGCCGGGTCTGCACCCGCCATCGCGGTCAGCAGCAGCGCGGCATCATAGACAGTGCGCGCCATCGGCCCGGCGGTGTCCTGCGTGCTCGAAATCGGCACCACATGGGTGCGGCTGACGATCCCGACGCTGGGTTTGAACCCGACGACGCCGTTGATGCTGGCCGGGCAGGTGATCGAGCCGTCGGTTTCCGTTCCGATCGCGCCCCACGCAAACCCTGCCGCAATCGCTGCGGCGCTGCCCGCCGATGATCCGCAGGTGTTGCGATCAATTGCATGGGGGTTGCGCGCCAGCCCGCCCACCGCGCTCCATCCGCTGGTCGAATTGGCGGAGCGGATATTGGCCCATTCGGACAGATTGGTCTTGCCCAGCACCACCCCACCGGCGGCGCGCAGGTTGGCGATCAGCGGCGCATCGCGGCCGGTCAGGTTGTCTTTGAGCGCAAGGCTGCCAGCGGTGGTCGGGAATTCCGCAGTTTCGATATTGTCCTTCACCAGCACCGTGCGCCCTTCGAGCGGCAGGCCTGCCGCAGCCGCTTGGTTGGCGTAATTCGGAGCTTCCGGGTCATAAGCGATCACGGCGTTGAGCATCGGCCCGGCATCGTCGAGCGTCTGGATCCGCGCAATCTGCGCCGCAGCAGCTTCAGCGGCGGCATGATCAGGATGCGCCAGTGCAGCGGTGGCGGCGGTGGCAAGAAGCAGGGCAAGGCCTGCGCGGATGCCCGAATGGGTGAGGGTGCTGGAGGTCATGTCCCAAGGGTTTGCCACGGTTTCGCGCCGCTGCAAGGGGGTAAACGCCCCGGCTTTCTCAACCATTCATACCGGCAATTCACAGGCAGCGTGGTAAACGCCCTTGAAATTGCCCCCCCGCGTCCGACATAGCCCTTTCGCAACCATCAAGGGCAAGGGCACTCCATGATCGATCTGTTCGGTAACACGCACGAAACCTATGGCACGCAGGGGCAGTTTACCCGCGACCCTTACACGGGCGCGCTGGTGCCGGTGGTGGTCGAACAGACCAGCCGGGGCGAACGCAGCTTCGACATTTTCAGCCGCCTGCTGCGCGAACGCATCGTGTTTGTGACCGGCCAGATCGAAGACGGCATGGCCAGCCTCGTCACCGCGCAGTTGCTGTTCCTTGAAAGCGAAAACCCGTCCAAGCCGATCAGTATGTACATCAACTCGCCCGGCGGGGTGGTGACGGCTGGCCTGCAGATTTTCGATACGATGCAGTATATCAAGCCGCGCGTGTCGACCGTATGCATGGGGCAGGCTGCCAGCATGGGCAGCTTCCTGCTTGCGGCGGGTGAACCGGGGATGCGGATCGCGTTGCCCAATGCGCGGATCATGATCCACCAGCCTTCGGGCGGGGCGCGCGGGATGGCTTCGGACATCGAGATTCAGGCGCGCGAAATCTTGCGCATCCGCAGCCGCATGAATGATCTTTATGTCAAATTCACCGGCCGCAGCCTTGAAGAAATCGAAAAGGCGATGGACCGCGACACGTTCCTCGAAGCCGAGGAAGCGAAGGCTTTCGGGCTGGTCGACAAGGTGTTTGAAACTCGCCCCGAAAACGAAGAAACCGGGGTCGAGGAAGGTTCAGGCGGCGCGCCGGAATAATGCTTTTGCGCTGACCTGCACCGGGGCGGGACAATCGCCCGATTACAGCGCGGGTTTGTCGCGTATTTTGCGTTGCCATGGCGACATCATCGCTATGGTAACAACACTAATTTGCGCGCCATGTGTTGATTCATCTGGCGCCATGGATACATTTGACGAATCCGCCATACGCAACGCGCCGCGTATCGGGCCGGGTTCGAGGACACAGGAATGACCAAATTGAGCGGATCCGATAGCAAGAGCACCCTCTACTGCAGCTTCTGCGGGAAGTCGCAGCACGAGGTGCGCAAGCTGATCGCCGGGCCGACAGTGTTCATCTGCGATGAATGCGTCGAACTGTGCAACGACATCATCCGCGAAGAAACCAAGGCCGGGATCGCTGGCAAGAAAGACGGCGAAATCCCCACGCCGATGGATATCTTCACCACGCTCAATGATTACGTGATCGGGCAGGATCGCGCCAAGCGCGTGCTCGCGGTGGCGGTCCACAACCATTACAAGCGGTTGAAGCATAGCGGCAAGTCGGGCGACGTTGAACTTGCCAAATCGAACATCCTGCTGGTCGGGCCGACCGGATCGGGCAAAACCCTGCTCGCCCAGACGCTTGCGCGCACGTTTGATGTGCCGTTTACCATGGCCGATGCCACCACCCTGACCGAAGCGGGTTACGTCGGTGAGGACGTCGAAAATATCATCTTGAAGCTGCTGCAAGCGTCCGACTACAATGTCGAAAAGGCGCAGCACGGGATCGTCTATATCGACGAGATCGACAAGATCACCCGCAAGACCGAAAACCCCTCGATCACCCGCGATGTTTCGGGCGAAGGCGTGCAGCAGGCGCTGCTCAAGCTGATGGAAGGCACCACCGCGTCGGTGCCGCCGCAGGGCGGGCGCAAGCATCCGCAGCAGGAATTCCTGCAGGTCGATACCACCAACATCCTGTTCATCTGCGGCGGGGCGTTTGCGGGTCTGGACAAGATCATCGCTGACCGTCTGCAAAAGCGCAGCATCGGGTTCGGCGCGCACGTGGCGGACCCGGACAAGCGCCGGGTGGGCGAGCTGCTCGAAAAAAGCGAGCCGGAAGATTTGCTGAAGTTCGGACTGATTCCCGAATTCGTCGGCCGTCTGCCGGTGATCGCGACGCTGCACGATCTCGACATTCCGGCGCTGGTAACGATTCTGAGCGAACCGAAAAACGCGCTGGTGAAACAGTATCGCAAGCTGTTCGAGCTGGAAGACGTCGAGCTGACCTTCACCCCCGATGCGTTGCAGGCGATTGCCGAACGCGCGATCAAGCGCAAGACCGGCGCGCGCGGCCTGCGTTCGATCGTCGAAGGGCTGCTGCTCGACACGATGTTCGACCTGCCCGACATGGAAGGCGTGACCGAAATCGTGATCGATCGCGAAGTGGTCGACGGCAAAAAGGAACCGATCCGTGTGATCGGGACCGAAGAGAAGAAGGAAGAGGCGGCGTAATTCCTAACCGCCCTAATACCAAAGTTCGATGAGCGTGGCTCATCCGACTTTGGCCTAAGCCCGTGCGGCGTCTGAGCATTTTCAGAGTCCGCCTTCTGGGAGGAACCCCTCCGACTTCAGTCGGATACTGGCTTCAGCCATAGACTCGGTGTGTAGCCTGTAACCTCGGAGAAAACGGAAGCCGCCGAAGGCGTGAAGCTTC
>Ga0100402_1004593_pt1 | contig 14522 bp, 12 predicted proteins | sample CryGeyme20150102_FD_80419 | JGI IMG/M metagenome (GOLD analysis project Ga0100402, IMG submission 80419) | Groundwater microbial communities from Crystal Geyser aquifers in Utah, USA - Crystal Geyser metaG 2015-0102 | ecosystem: Environmental > Aquatic > Deep subsurface > Groundwater | place...
AGCAGCATAAACATCCTTTTGACTGGTTTCAAGGAAAACATCAGTTTTCAAGCCTCCTTAGCTGCGCTCAAGATCTTTAGCGAACTCAAGGACAGGCTCTACTCCAGTAGCAACAATCAAAACATCTGTCGGAACACTACTGTCTTCTAGGACCACTCCGCTGACTTTACCTTCTCCTTCGACCTTCTTGACTCGAGCGTTTGTGATAACTTTAACACCATTTTTCTATGAAAGTTTCTGAAGAACTTTGCCGATTTTATCTCCCAGGACATGCTTGAGAGGGGTACTTTGTCCCTCCAGAACTGTCACGTTCAGATCTTTGAGAGAAGCTCTGACTGAAGAAGCGATTTCCATCCCGATAAATCCTCCACCAATGATAGTTACATTCTGGACTCCTGGTGCCTTAAGAGCTTCGGTGATATTTTGAAAATCTTTTTTATTTCGAAGGGTGTGATAAGAGACTTGGTTGAGTCCTTCAATAGGAGGGATTTTATTCCTCATACCTGAGGCAATCAAAAGCTTGTCATAAGATAAGGGGTCTTTACCTTCAATTTCGACTCTCTTAGAAGCATAGTCAATATTGGTGACATTTGATTATCCAACAACTACAATGCCATTGTTTTCCAAAGCTTGAGAGTTTCTTATTGCTCCTGGAGCATTGTTGAGATTTTTGCTCAGCATTGTTCTATCATAAGGAAGCTCAGCTTCTCTTGTTACCAAGTAAATGTAGCCTTTGTATCCTGATCTTCTCAGTGTTTCAGCGGCAGATAGAGCAGCTGAACCAGCTCCAATGATGACCATCTTCTTGTCTTGTTCGATGTTGTCCTTGCCAAGCTATGGGTAATCGGGATGGGATGACCAGGCGTTTTTTGGAATTTGGACTCTGATTGTTCCATCGACTCTTTCAACCTTGAAGGTACGGATGCCATTGAAGACGGGTCCTTGCTCCTCCTGTCCAGTCTTGATTGAGAAAGCAGCATTATGAAGAGGGCAAACTAACTTGTCACCCACAAGAAGTCCCTTGGCTAGATTGAACCCAAAGTGAGCACATTTGCTTTGAGTGGCATAAATCTCTCCTTGATAATTGATGACAAGAATGGTGTCCTAAGGCTTAGGGCCAACCAGTAGTTATCTGACTTCACCTTCAGTGAGGTTATCTTCGGTTTAGAGTACTTGTAGCTACTCGTTGAAGACACGGGTTGTGGCGAACCAGGCAGAGAGGGAAAGGCCCAGAGTAGCTAGTCCTACTTTGAGAGGACGAGGGTTGGATTGGAAAAGAGTGGAAGTGTTGACTCTCGCCATGGATCTCATAAACAGTTGACCGAACTGTCTCATCGATATATCTTATTATTAACTTAACCCTCATTATCCTTCTAACTAATACTAACATGAACAGAATCTTTTAATTTTGAATTATTTGACATCACTTGTAAACTGTTATCGTATCATAAGTCATCATTCTTGTTTTTGTCGTTTCCGGCAGTTGGAGCAGGAGGCAAGTTGAACGATTGATCAGCCTCAGTCACCCTGGGAGTTAGTCGCATGGACATGTCTTGCTTTTTGCTCATTGTTGAGGAGTGGTATCTTTTTCTTTGCTGTTGACCTACTAACTGAGTAATCAGATCTATTTCCTGACGGACAGATAAAATATTAGCCTGGGTCTATTGAATTATTTTGTCTTGTTTGCCTATGCTATTAACTAAGTGGTCCAGTTCTCGTAATTTCATGAGGTAATTTCGTTTGTAGACAGGTTCATACTTACCTATGGCCTCTCGTTGTTTTTTTAGTTCCTAATAACGTTCGAAATGAATTTATTCTTGAATGTGGTTCTAGCCGTGAGAAAATTGTTAGACTCTCAAATCAATGGCTCTCTGTAATTCTGCATTTTTTTCCCTAAACCTCTCAATTTTATCCTATACTGTCTTCAAGTGATCCTGATACTTCCGGTGTCCTTTGAGTACGCGCCCCAATCTCTGCTATTCAACTGCTACTTTGTCAAGTATCGAGTTGCTACTTACCAGGTCTCTTCCTTGCATTTTTTCATGCCTTCGAAGGTCTTTGCTTTCACGTTTCACTTGTTTGATTTTGGACTGCAGTTGTTGTCCTTAGTTTGTCAGATCTTATAACAGCCCTGATCTGACTGTAAGATATTTGATGCGTTCCTCAAGCCTAGAAAGCTCATGATTGTATGTGTTTAATCTTGTTTCGTTAGCTTTTTTTTCATCCTAGAGTAACAAAAGGGTCCCCTCCTGATCTTTGCTTGCAACTATTTTTTCGGCTTTGGCCAAGGAGGCATATGCCTTCTTCTCCATCTGATGCAATACTTCCTCATTGAGTTATTTGAGACAAGCTCTCAATTTTTCATACTCCTTCCAGATCTGCATCTCGGTAAGTTCTGAGTAGTTAGCTAACTTAGTCATATGTTCGTAGCGTTGACCATAAGTCATTTGAGGATTGGAGATTGTAGGCAATGATCCTCTGGAGGCTCCTCGCATCTTTATTATTATTGCAACTATTACGCCAGTTACTCACAATAGCAAAAAAACAGTACAATCAAACTATGCAGGAGCCGGAGACCAGGCAGCCGAGAGCATGGTAAAAATCTATTAGTTTACTGTCTGATTTCTAGAGGTAGACCTTATTATGCATATCTGCTACTGAACCTTCCAAACGCCCAAGCTGCCAATACCTATTTTGCTGGATCCTGCAAGATCGACTTGCTCTTTCGCCTCCTTGCCCAGATAAGCTTTCATATTATTTAGCCAAGTCACTGGAATTTGTGATAAGACTGGGTCTGAAGCTACAGACTAATCGCTGATAATACTCGACATCGATGGCTTGCTGGATGTTGCTGTCAGCTTGCTTAATTTGATCCTTTAACACTTCAATATCCTTATGGACTCGCTTCTCTAAAAGAATCTACAGCTCCGAAAGCATTTATTCCACCTAAAATTATAGTATGGTCTCGCTGAAATCTTCCATTTTTTTATCGGTTTTTGGCAACTCTCCATTCTTTAGGGTCTCCATCAATATATCCCTGTATCTGAAAAGCTTCTCTTTCATTTTTCTGTCCAAATATCTGAGGACAGTCTCTCTAGATATCTCGATGCCTGCACTGACAACCATGATCCACACTTCGTTAACTTTGGCAGCGATTTTGCTTGCTTCTTGAGATGTTTTGGTGAGTCGGAAATGAGTCTTGGGTCGTATGGTGGAGTATGTCAATTGTTTTTGTCTAGTTTTGGTGGTACGAACTGTGAAATTTCTTCTGTTCATTTGAGTATATTCAGAATGTTATAAAAATAGAGTGATACTTATTGCCAGGAAAATGAGTGGCCAATAAAACTGAATTTTCTCCAAGGAAGAGCAAATATGGGTTATTTACTCTAAAATGTATAATAAATGGGCAGTGAAGATAGCAAAGTTGAGGAAAGGGTACATTCTGATGAATACCTCTAAAATATTTTGAAATAGCACCTCACCCCCTAGAAGAGACTGCAGCTTTCACATCAAGCCAATATTTGGTAGCTAGCTCACTATCTTTCTCTACACTACCAAGATTTCCATATCTCCTAAATTCATCTGGGTAAAAAGTGCCTTCAAGGTAGATCACAACATGGTGGCAGGAGAAGTTGTTCAATAAATTTGTAAAATAAATTACGAAAAAGCTCCATAGCCACTCAGAGTGCTTGCTCTAAGTATGATTCAAGTTAAGAGATCATAACGACATTAGGTGCGATAACTTGAAGTATTTCCGGACTGCTCATTTAAACACCCTGCGCATGCTCTACTTAGGTACTCTTTTTTTTATTAGCTAGGTACTGTTTGTGACATTCAGATCATAATCTAATAGCCATCGATGGTTGCTACTATATCAGCAAGACCCGCCTGGGGCAGCTACAAACCTTGGACCTTTCTCATAATCATATCAATTAGGATGCAGCTGGACATCTGGCGAATGCTGTGCTTCCTGGTCTAATTACCCTCATAATAAGTTTAAAGGGATAAATATAGGTCACAACCCTTTGTCGTACACTGGATTGACACAGTTAGCAAGTGCTGAATGGCCATCTTTGGCTTTTTTGCAGGCGACTAATTTAGATTTTGAGCCCACCAAAGAAATGGAGAAGTTGAAGTTTAGAACAGACATCAAAATGTTTCGAATCTAATTGCAATGAAATGACTCTTCTAGTATTGATGGTAGCTTATCCAAACAGTCACAAGTCTATCCACTCTTATTAAAAATATCAATAGCAATCGGTTTATCTCATCTACAGTCGCCCTGATCTCTACGGTTTATCTTTTTCGTCCAAACCTCCCTTATTTTTGGGCCAAGAAGTGCTTCTTCTCTGCCTGAGCTCCTGCTGAGCTGTGTCCCTTGGCTTGAATCTGGTTGTTATCGTCAAAATGCATTCGTCTTCCTTTCTATCGATGTGAATATCATTGAGAGCATATTTTAGCAATCGTATTTCTTCTCTTTCGGCCTCGAAGAAAGGGATTGGGCTCTCCCGAGGGCCTTAACACTCGTTCTAATTTTATTAATCGAGTTTGTGAGATTTGATGAAGATCATCAGTCGATTTTCGAGCTACTATATGTGATTTTTTAGTCGAAAGTTTTATTTCTGCAGCTATCTGTATAAGGCTTCATATTTGAACCCTTTATTGGAAGAATAGCGTCTTTTCATGTTTCCACTCATAGCCGAGAACTCTTTTTCAGTCTGGCTCCATTGCTCCTCGTTCATCAAATTCTAAATAAGCAATGTTAATACTTTGCTCTTGTCTTTCCAGAACTGCAGTTCTTGCTATCTGAATATCCTTTCTTAGTTGGTGGCCAGGAGCTCTCGATTCAACGCATTAAATTGCTACTGCATCAACAATTTCGATTCTGTGGGCTGCAATAGCTGTTTGTTCTTGTCGAGTTACTGTTATAATCGCAGGTCGAGAGCATTGAGGTCAAGGTTCAATTTAAGGTTCTACATTGAATAAAGTGTACTTATTGCTTGAGGGCGTTTTTGTGGTGGATCAGGTCGATGTTGTTGAGCATGGCTTGGTTGTTGACAGAGGTAAGGCGGGTGATGATCTGCATGAGCAGGTTGAAATGCGGGTCAGTCTTGGAATTGTACACTGACAACAATTTAAGGATATCCCTGTTGAGATCAAAGGCATTTTTTAGATCTGTTATTTCGTTCTTCAGCTGAAAATTTTACTCCCTGAGATAGTGCTCCTCCATCATTATGTTCATATTATAAGCCTCAGTTATATAAATACAACACAAGCAAGAGAGAAGACAGGCAATCTTAGAAGGTATGATTCCATGAAACAACATCAAACAGTAAGTATCAAGAAGATGTGGTTAATTCGAGTAAATCTCGGTCGAATTGAATGAAAAAGATTTGGCCTTCCGACATTAATAGGATCAGCTCACAGAGACCTATCCACCTGATTTATTTTACTCCATGCTTCAACTTTCTCATTTAGCATAAACATTCCTTCTCGCTGCTGTACCTTACCTCTTACCATTGCTAACCCTCCTCACCTTGCATATCTTTCACCATATAGCCCTCGCTCTATCTTCTTAGGTTTTTCCTTCTGCTGTGGTAGTCAATATTTATCCAGCTGATGCTGAAGATATGCTCTTTCTAGAAATACTCGGCGATCATTAGATAAGAAAATAGACTGTTTTTGTGATCGATTTAGAATTAATATTGGGCGTAATGGGTCCAATATGGATTGATCTCCGGCCATTGTTAAAGCTAGGCAACTAGAGCCCAGTTCAGCCGACGACTTCTTATGCGATATACGCAGTCTTTATGTTGATTCTTGAGGCCTATTCGATGACTGCCAATTAGATACTCCCGACATATAGATAGCTAATACTTTATAGGGTGCCTTGGCATTTTTTAAAAGTACTAAAACTAAGCCGAACTGTTGCTCATATGTAGTGACTATCTGAACTCATCGCTGACAACAATTCGATCTCGCATCAGCACTCCACCTGCTGTCTGCCACACTTTTGCCTAATTTTAGAGTAGCCTGGTCAATTAGCGACCTTTAAGGATCATTCTATTTGCAGGCGATGAAAAATTTGGCAGCTTTATCTGAGGTTAATTGTTGGCATAGCGTAGAGACATGCTTCCTTTTGGAAGGTCGATCACCGCTAGGGTGAGATTGCATAGAGGTAGATAGAGCTGGAGGCCCACCAAATTGGCGCCAACCTGTTCGAAAGGTAATCTATGGATGATGGTTGTTTGAGGCAGACATCGTTTGTCATCCACATTTATAACCTCTAATGTCTTCGGAGAGATGAGAATCAAAAATCGACCGTTTGTTCCTTTTTGAGACATAAAAATTTAGTTGACCTTTTGTGGCTCAGTGGAGGGTTTGATGATAGCCAAAGGTGGAACATCTTATTTCCATGAGTATTAACCACTAACTTGACTCCCTTTCCTGAATTATCCCAATGCATACTTGCATACTTAAGCCCACCTGAGTATGAGCATAACCTATAAGATAAACAGCTGACCATCAGCCCATAAACATAGCCATTCTCCATGTGGGTCACTCACTAGCATTTATACTCGGAGTCGTCTGCCGTCAATATTAGACATTCGTCTCGCCAACATCTCTCCTTTGATGGTATAATAACCTCTATTGCATTATTCATTCTATTATGAACCGACCGCCCGCCCTTGTCTGCTATATCTGTGGACGATAGTACGAATGAATCTAGCAAGGTTCGGCACTAAAAGTTTGGCATTCCATCTTAAAGCTTGTGAAAAGAAGTGGGAAAATTAGGAAAATCTCAAACCTCCCAAAGATAGAAGACCATGTCCTCGACCTCCTCAGGCTCTAGGATCACTACTAGAGAAGGGACAGATAACCAAACAGGATATGCAGAATTACAATATCAAATCCTATGACTCATATGTGGAGGAAGCCTTAGTCGAATGCTAATACTGTGGTCGTCGTTTCAACCCGAAGTCCCTAATTCCTCATCAAAAAGCTTGTAAAACAAATCCCATGATCAGAAAGCCCATTCAAAACAAAGGCCCTCTTGGCAAATATGAATAGTCAAATATGTAGTCTAAGGGCTCCTATCCTTCCAAGCTGTAAAAGGAGGCTTTTGATGCTCCAAAGAATGGAAACTTGACTGCCTGCAGGCGTTGTGGAAGAACTTTCGCTTCTGACCGTGTTTCAAAACACTAACGGGTTTGCAAGGCAGACCCAGTATAGAAGAAACCTCCTCCCAAAGTATAATAGAAGGTGAAAATTGTCAGGAACAAACCCAATTTTGGCATGTAGAAGAAAGCCAAGTGGAAAATACAACATGAGGAACTCCAAAACGCTATGAAGGTAATGCGGCAAATGAGAGCTATCTAAGCAAAAGGAGGCAAAATATCGGACCTTCCACCTCCTCCGCCTTCCAACTACGACCATTATGTTGAGTGCAGACATTGTGGCAGGAAATATGCAGCGGACGTAGCCGAGCGTCATATTCCTAAATGTGCCAACATCATCAATAAACCAGGAGGCATTAAACCATCAAGAATCCAGGAAAAGTATATCAGTGGAACAGGAGCAGGTAAGCCAGTCACTAATAGCTATGTCCAGCCTAAAAGTACTAACACTTATGTCCAACCGAAGAGCTCGAATAATTTTGGCCAATCTAGTTCATATGGCTATGGGCAGCCTCAAAGTGTGAATAGCAAGCCTAATTTTGGCACAAAGTCAAACCTTTCAGGAGTGAAGGTGGAGACCAGTCCTTTTGGAAGTAGTAAAATAGGTGCTAAGAAGGAATCTAGTACTACCGGAATGAGCAGTGGAATCGGTGGCACTAGCATGAAGCCAAACTTCAAGAGCAACTCTCGCAGCACAGCCAACAAATATTGGTGATTATCCTCTTTCATCATTTCTTTACTTGTATCATTTCATTGCCGATAACAATAATTATATGCATGATGAGCCAGGACCGCCCCAGGCCTCAAACTTCCTCCCAACGCAGAACCATATCCCTTGATCTGGAGTAGAGCTAATATGATCCTAAATCGTACCGCTTTTTGATGTTTCTAATAGCCGAGAACATTCACAACTTGGCTCGCAGACATCGGGATGTTTTAGGCTAAATTTAGGGACCACCTCGCATCAAATTATGCAAATAAGAGCAGCAAACTATGAGTGTCCAGATAGACAAAATCTACAATAAGATGGCAGATAAAGTGACCAGGGAAACCATAAACCGTAATAGCAATATCCGTCTCTCATTCCAACAGTATCTGAACTAGTATGAAAACACTCATGGATTAATGTAATCAACAAGTCCCCAGTAAGGCAAAGATTCGAGTTCGATCAGAAAACATAGCTCAAAGTGTTTACATAGACCACTATCATCTAGACCTGGTAGTTTGTTGACTATGGTTGATCAGGCTTTTTGGGGGACTGAGCGTAAAATGGATCATGTTGCCAAGATGAGAACAATCGTGCCAAATTACTGCAATGCAAAGAACCCCTAACAATTATCGATGATTTCATACAGCAAGCAGTGGGAGGCAACCCGCACCAGAAGCTATCAGAAAGAAGTCCGAAAAGATAAAGAGAAGAAAGGAGAAAGATATCAACCAAGTATATCATCTGACAACTTCCTCTTCACAAGTGGAGAAATCATGATATGTGATGGCCGTGCTAGGAAGGATCAAAATGAGAAGTATTAAATGTCAACAACAAGCATGACGATGCGCCGTGAGGGATCAGGGCATCGGCGAGTGCTGACGATGAAGATGTCCCATAAAAAATCTATCGATGAGATAGAGCTGATGCAGATTTAGAGTCGGCTAAACAGGGTCAATATGGGGATGGGAGTAAGTGCGGTGCAATAGCAGGGCTATAGGCCCAGAAGCAAATGCAGATTGAACATTTTTGGATGAGGATAGTTTCAATGATTGATTACTTCTTCTTTAATTGATGGGTGAATCTATGCTTTAGCTGACATTGGGTAAAATATGACCTTTTTGACTGTTTTGTATCCTTTTGTCATGATAATTAAATTGAATGTCTATTGATAAGAGTAAATAATTGTTTGCGTATTGAGATGGATCAACAATAGAATCAATATCCACTTTTTTTCATTACATCTTGAACCCTACCTGCAACTTCTCCTTGTCCAGCCGACAATTTGTTTTGTACCATTTGTGGAATGTTTCCCTTTAGGTCCGCATCTGATAAGTATGTTACTCTGGTGTGCCCTTCGTCGATTTTCTCAACAATGTATCCTCCAATATTGAGCTCACCCCTGACTATTCCCTTGACTTCTGGGTGAGGAAAGCTGCAGCTCTTTGAGCCCATGTACACCTTGTCACCTTCAGTAACCTTGTTTATGAGCATAATGAAGTCACGATTGGCGACAGGCCAGACAGCTTTGTATTGCTGGTAACTGACCTTGAGATCTTCATGGTTGAAGAGCAGTTTATTTTCAACAACCTGAGAGTTGGGCTTCGGGAGAGTATCATCTTTGAAGAGGAATTCGATGACTTTGTCGATGTTATAGTCGACAGTAGCGATACCTTTGGCGGCTACTCGACCGTTGATTTCCATCTTGAACATCTTGCAAGGCTTGTTTCCGTTTTATTTCCAGTTGGGGCTGTTTTCAAGTTCTTTCATGCGTTATAGAATGTTCTTGGCCTCTTATTGAAGCTGGGGGAGGTGATTGGCTCCTTACATCAACAAAATATCTTAATTATAGACAATAATCCTATCTCCAGAATATATCGTCTTAACAATCCAAAATAAAAAATAGTGAGTTGACAAAAAATAGATAGTTGATGAATATATCAATGCAATATCATTTATGTGCTAGATGTTTCTTAATGCTGATGCTACCTCTGAAATCCAGGCCAGTCATCTAGCCACCCCGGACGATGGGCATCGGCTAGACTCGAATAGCTTCAACGCTTTACTTGGCTCCTTATATTTGGCTTCTCAGTTTGGCCAATTCGCTGTTTTTCTTCTTTTTAGGCTGAGGAGTGGGCGTTCCTCGAATGTTGGGAATGCTTGACTGATCAATCGGGATGTGCGAGTTATCACTGGGTATGTGAGAATGCTAAATAGGGATACTCGATTTAGCGTTGAATGATGGTTCCATGATTGATGAATCTGGTGTATGTAATTGCAATTTATTGACCTCTTCGAACAGACTTTTCTTGATTCTTTAGTATTCCATCTCTTGCGTTGTGTGCTCACCTATAATTTATCTAAGAGTAGGATCCGAGCTGTTGATGGTCAGGCTGAAATCCACTTCAGCTTAACTGTCTGCTATATGGCCATTAGGTGTTATTTTTTGCAAAGTAGAGAGGCCTTCAAACTTCGGAGATTGGTTCGATTAGTACTAACAGTTCTATTTGAGCTTAAGGGGAGAATGCCTCTAGCTACTTTCCATCATTTATTTCATTCTTCTTATAGTCTGAAGACATTACTCCTCAGCATCGCTCTCATGATAGCCTAAGCCTGACAACTAAAGGGGCTAATATCGGTCTTGACCTCTACCAGGTCTAATTAACTATCCTGTCTCTCTTCCCATGCTTGTCATACTCATAGATGACTCTTTCAATTTATCCGCCTCCTCCTTTTTGATCATTTCTACCCTTTTTGAGGAAAAAAGACGTTACTCCATGAACCTGATGGTATCCTCAATACATGATAGAGCTTCTTCTTGAGATTAAACAGCGCTACTTTTATGTTATTTTAGCTCAGCGAGGACTTTTTAGTTGTTAAGAGGATTCCCTTTGGTAGAAAATGGACTCATAGACGATTATTTTTCAACTTTTTTCTTTTTCGGCAGCGGCACCGGATCAGTCAACACCTCAACAGCTCTTTAAATGTTGTCCATTTTCTTGGCCCTTTGAAACTTCTTGATGAAGTCTCTGGTATCTTTCAGCTGCTTTTCTATGTCTTTCTGTCCTTCATCTTCACTCTCAACCTCATCTCCATAGCCATATTATTCTCTTTGCCTTCTAGGTTTCTCTCTGCTGCTACTTAGCTTGTCCTGCATTTCGCGCTAGTATCTGATCATTTGGCTGAGATTTCTAAGATAGAGCGGAGAAATACTTGCGGATTGGAGGGTTGATATCTATGTTTTTAGAGGCAAGTGCTGTTTCGTAGACTTTTCGGGTATCCTAGTCGATGATGCCTTGCTATAGTTTCAGTCTTCGTTCTTGTAATTCTTGGATGGCTTCCTGGCGGTGTTTGGACTGGAGGGAAGCTTTTTTCTGGATCATTTCAGCTGGGGTCAGTTTATACTTTTCCCTGTCGACAAAATCAGTGGTGAAGGCTGGTTTTGGTCGAGGAGGTACTTTTTTCTACTGCGAAAGGTTGCCGTTTGATGCCCTATTTTTAAACATTTAAATAATATCATATACCTTCACCGAATCAAACATCAAATAATCAAAACATCTTAAACATCTATTTGTGATTTTGTCATTTCTGATCGCTGGTTTCCAAAGGTCAATAGTTTAATTTATTAAGAGAGCCACTTTCGATAATAAGGTGAAAATATTGAAAAATACTCCTTATACTTTGAAAGAATATCCCCTCTTCGAAAACAAAAATGCATGGTTGTATTGAAAATGCCGTCTGAGCTGAAATTATTGAGAAATAGTTATAGTTCTGATGACATAGAAGATGATCAATACCAGCAAGTCCTTTTCCACAAAGAGTTTCGTGCCTAGCTAGGATTCCAACTACCTCTGCCCCAACTGCCGAGCAACCCATTAAGATCTCAAGGCCCAGAATGCTACTCTCAAATAAAAAGCTCATCAGTCCTTCATGCAGGTGTTGTACTAATTTTTCGATTCAGACAGGTCCAGCAACTTCACGAGGAAGAGCTAGCATTACTTAGAGAGTAATACCAATAAAAAGAAACAGGATTGAAGGAGATGATAACCCGACAGTAAGATGAAATAATGACTCTGAGGAAGGAATTGTAGCAACTATAGAAAAATGTGAAGAAGCACAATATAGATTTCGGGGCGAGAGAACTGGTGATCGACAATATTGAAGGAATAGGCTGTTAGGATGAGGAGAGAAGCTACCTGGATGAGTCGGCTCTGGTGCAGTTCAAAGATCTGCTGATGACTCGCAACGGTCAAGATTATGTGGCTTCTCTAAGGCGATAGATCTACAAAGATTTTAAATTTGTGAGTAACAACAAAACACAAATTTAAAAGTTATTCATGGTCATCAAAGACCTTAAAGATTAGAATACTCTTGCTCAAAGGAATATGCAGCTTGAGAAATAAAAAGTGCAGCAAATTTAGAGCATGCTCCAGACCAGCAAAATCACAATTGAGGCATTGACCAAGGAAAACATCTTTATTAGCCAGAATTTGAAGCGATTAGGAAATGACAAATTGAATCTGGAGAAGAAAGTTAGCGATTTGGAGAAAAAGAAAGGACTGGAGGATAGTCAATCCTTGCTGATCCCAGCTAAGCGAAGAGCAAGCAGTCGTTAAATTTCAGTTGAGAAGACAGATCGAGTGCTGGAGACTCTGAGGGAAGAGTAGGTATCAAAAATCAGTTAGCTGAACTATGGACGATTGATGGAAAAAGACAACGAGCAGATCTGTATGCGCTATGGAATGAAGAAGAGCATGATGAAACTAAGAAGCAACTAACACTGAAGAGTTCACACCATGATTTTCAGCCTTTATTTTAATAAAATCTCATGATAGTATGGGTTGGGATTGTGGGGGATCAGGTCAGTAGTACTCGACAGTCGGCTTCACTTTTAATCTTTTGGTCCAGCTGAATAGAAACAAAGTAAACTTGTTTTAATGCTCGTCCTGCTTATACTACTTGGGTATGCGAAGAGTCAGGTGCTGCAGGTGAAGTAAGTTGTTGATTCTGTCTGCTAATGTCTCGAAACTGGGTCGGTACAACAGGGGATGCCTACAAATAAGAATGGAATTACCCGAAATTCAATTATAGCTCTCTTAGACCGATGAACTTGGCGAGTTCTTCTGAGAAATGGGGCTACATTGTAAATCAAATACGACTGCATTTGATCTTATTTACTCTAAATGTCAGCAATTTAACCTCTAGGTGAGTAAAGAATTACCCTGATTCATAACAATCCATACTCCTAACTTTTGCATAGGATACGCTGGATAATCTTAAAGATACTCCTGAATAGCAAATGTCATACCTTGATGCTGAGTAACACATTAGCTTACGACTACATGACATCACATATACACTGCATCGACAAAGTTGATACGACTACATCCAATTTGGAGGTACACTATAATTGAGGATAATTTACTTCTGGCGATCGAGGATGGAATACTCTGAGATAATGAGGTTTATACATCTGAGTTTTGTGGGAGGATACCCTGAGTAAATAGCAGTAATACATCTGAGTCATTAGAAGAGTACACTGAACTAGCTGAGACTGGTACATCTAAAGTTGGTAACAGTATACCCTAATTTGATAATTTCGTACGGCGACTAAATTTGTTGCAATTCTACCCTAAAAATATTGTGATGGATACATCTAAGACTCGAGGAACTCATACCCTTTATAGTAATCTTAATACGACTGAATAAGCGCATCTGTACCCTCAATAAAACAATTTATACATCTGAATAATTTCTCTTTTACTCTGGCTCACAGTAATTGTACGTCTGTTTTGTTTCAGTATTACACTTTATTTTTTATGACTGTACGTCTTCGATGACCCATAAAGTACGCTCAATCATGAAAATAAGTACTTCTAAATGAGATATGATGTACGCTATATAGGGGAGTGCGATTACGGTGTTTGCGATGCTGAGCGAAGTGACTTCGGGTTTATGGTGAATATGTTCCAACTTTTGGTTGACCTCATTATACCCGTGCCCCTCAATGTGGGCCTCCTTAGGCTTGAACTCCATATGTATATCCAAAATAATAATAGCATTTATCCTACTAAATACTTATCATACCAAAAGTTGTACTAACAACAGTGATAGTTAAATTAATCGTGAGCTTTGCTAGATAGATCAGGCTCGATTGTATATGGAATCACAGTAGGTGATCCAGCTGCGAGTGCGTAAATAATGGTACCCTTCCTTGCTGATTGGATTGAATTCTTTTATTTGAATAGAAGTACCGAGCTTCAGCCATTTTAGTTTGGTCCACTGATTCTTTGTCAGATTCAAACACCCCTTGGCGTTGATGCTATTGTTGACTGATCTATAAGGCTAAGGTACCTTGATAAGCATGAATATACCTAAATTGAGATATTTGAGGTTGAACCAGCGATTGCAGGCGATCAGTCGGCATCCAGGTTATCTGATTTCATTTTGGTCTGAATAACATTGGAATAACCTGAGTCAATATTCAATCTACCTGTGTGCTGGGAAACGTACCAAGAAATAGATGGGTTAAAGCATTCCAAGGGGCCTTGCTTAGATGTAAGCATCCCTGGTCAGTGATATGATTTTGACCTCAATATATATCCCATTTACCCAGACCTAACTCTCCTAAGTGAGTC